>Ga0190303_1000036_pt1 | contig 56089 bp, 51 predicted proteins | sample 48700701_MG_FD_161672 | JGI IMG/M metagenome (GOLD analysis project Ga0190303, IMG submission 161672) | Hydrothermal vent sediment bacterial communities from Southern Trench, Guaymas Basin, Mexico - 4870-07-0-1_MG | ecosystem: Environmental > Aquatic > Marine > Hydrothermal vents > Sediment ... | reverse complement strand
AAGGTATTTCTTATAGTTTTTGTTATGGAAAAACTAGCGATAGGAGGGTAATGAATGACAAATATTCAAGAATTAGAAATTGAGTTTGATGGAATGTTAGGAACAATAAAACAATATTCATGCGATCCATATGTGGTTAGCTATTTAGATAGTTTAAAGGTTGCTATACAAAATAAGGAAATAAGTAAGATTAGAATAATGATTGCTAAACTAAATGAATGGTACGAAGAAAACATCAAGGATATCGAAACAAATAGATGGGTGATAAACGTAAATTCTCATCATAAAACTCAAAGATTAATTAGAGAATTTATGTTTAAGTTCAAATCATAGTTATATTTGAATTGCTCTAAAAAGAAAAATGTAATTAGAAGCAAAACTTGGAAAGTAGACATTTTTAAAAAGGTCTACTTTTTCTAATATTTCATTAATTCAACTTTACTAATATTAAAATGTTTTTTAAGTAAAGAATCGAAAATCGCTATTTTTTCAGTATTATTTTGAATCTCTAATAGCATAAATGTTTTTTTAACTTCAATTAGTGCTTTTTCTCGTTCACCCATATTTAAGAGTGATAATGATTTATAATAAAATAAATTAGGTAATGAATTAGTTACTTGAGATTTTAAACAAATATCAATCCCATGCTGAGCCAACTTTATTACTTTGTCATTATTTTCTAGCATCCCCAGAGTTTGGCATGTTGTTCCAATTAGGCTAGGTAATTTTCGGCTAATTTCTACATCAGCTTCAAGATTTTCTTGTTTGAGTACACGATATAGAAAGTAAGCTATGTTTTTATCGTTTTTATAGTTTAGTTGGTAAGAAGATAACGAAATTAGAGTTATAAGTTCTATGAAATTAATATTACTATACTCCAGACATTTAGGATAGTTTATCAAATTTTTATATTGATTCATCGCCATGTCTTTCGATATTATTTTCAAGTTGTATAAAGTTGTGATTTTGCAATATATAAAGAAAGATTTATTATATTTTGATGAAAAAGAATCCACATCTGTTTTATTTATTATTGCGAAAGCATCTTTATAATTAAATAAAACTATTAAATTATAAAGATTACTAATATAGTTGTATTCTGTATTTTGTCTATTTATAAATAGTTTATATACGTTAAGTATGTTCATCTCAAGTCTATCAATAAGTTGAAAAATCTTATCATTTGTTATTGATGATTCTCCCTTTAAATACCTTTGAAATTGCCTTGTAGAGATGATCCCGTCTACAAAATCCTCTCTTGACATATTTCTTGAACTTCTAATACTATCTATAAATAATCCAAATTCTTGTGACGTATTATCCATGTTATTCCCTCCTCCTTAAATTTGAGAAGAAGAAAGCAAAACAAAACTACTTTCTTTTTCTACCCAAGCCAATTCTATCATTAAATTTAAGTACTTTTTTATATGCTACTTGATTTGCCCTATCTCTACCTTTATCTAAAATGTTATCCAATTCTTTTGAATTAATTAATTCATAATATTTATCTTGAATTGGCTTTAGTTCTTGATAAACAATTTCGCCTAAATCTTCTTTAAATTCTTTATATCCCATTCCTTTATATTTTTGTTCAATATCATTAAAAGATATATTGGTAATAACGTGATAAATTGTCATTAAATTAGAAATACCTGGTCTTTCTACAGGATCATATTTAACAGTTCCAAGTGAATCTGTTACTGCTGATTTTATTCTTTTTTTAATAATATTTTCTGGATCTAATAGATTTATTCTTGATTTTTCATTATCATCACTTTTACTCATTTTAGCTGTTGGATTAGTTAAACTATTTATTTTAGCTCCAACTTCAGCAATTAATGGTTTGGGAACAGTGAAAATGTTATTGAATTTATTGTTTACTCTGATTGCGATATCTCTAGTTAATTCAAGGTGTTGTTTTTGATCTTTTCCAACAGGAACAAATTCGGGATCATATAGTAATATATCACTAGCCATTAAGGTTGGATATGTAAAAAGACCAACAGTAACTCCTGTTTCTTGTTTTCTTGATTTTTCTTTATATTGTGTCATTCTTTCAAGTTCGCCAATATAAGTATTACATTGAAGTAAGTAAGCCATTTGTGAATGCGCAGGAATTTCTGATTGAATAAATAAATTTACTCTTTCAGGTTTTAATCCACAAGCAATATATAATGCAGCTAATTCTTTAATTTTATCTCTTAAAACTTTTTTATCTTTATATATTGTTATAGCATGTAAGTCAGCAATAAAAATAAAAAATTCATAATCTGGCATTTGATCTTGAAGTTTAACAAAGTTTTTTACGCTTCCTAAATAAGTTCCAATATTTAAAGAACCGGTTGGCTGAATCCCTGATAAAATTCTTTTCATAATTAATTCCTCCTTAAAAATAAAAAAGTTCGTCCTATGAAAGGACGAACTTAAACAGTCCGTGGTACCACCTTTGTTCTAGATATAATCTAGCACTTTAAACTTTTAACGCAAGTCATACGGGTATGATTAGTACCATTCATAGACCCATTCATATTAGTGATTATATTTAGCTTTCACTATTCTAAACTCGCTTTAATAATCTTAAAAATATTACTATTTCTAATCATCATTTTCATTTCTTATTTAAATGATACAATATTTATTCTTTTAATGCAACCTCTAATTCATCAATTAGATTGTTAAGACGGTTTACAACAGCCATAAACGGTTCTTTTGTAGTTAAATCAATCCCTGCTTTCTTGACTTGATTCACTGGGAAATCATTTCCTCCAGATTTTAATAAATTAATATGGTTATTAATATTTTCAGGATTTTCTTTTACTAGTTCATATAATCTTAATGACGCAGCAAAACTAGTTGAATATTGATAAACATAAAATGGAGTATTGAATAAATGAGGAATATATGCCCAAACGAATTCTTTACCATTTTCTTTAGTAATATCAATATCATAAAATTCTTTATATAAATCTACCATTATAGATGAAAGAGTTTCATATGTAATCGGTTCACCTTTTTCAGCTTTTTCATGAGCTTTTAGTTCATATGATGCGAATAATGTTTGACGGTAGAATGTGCCTAAGATATCATCAATTGATTGTTGTAACAATGTTATTTTATCTTCTTTAGTTGATTTAGCATTTTTGATAAAATGATCTAATAAATTGTGTTCATTAAATGTTGACGCTATTTCAGCAACGAAAATAGTATAGTTTTGAGTAGCGACAGGTTGAGTTTCAGCTGCGAATAATGAGTGCATTGAATGTCCTGCTTCATGTGCTAATGTGAATACACTATTAAGTGTATCATCAAAATTTAATAAAATAAATGGATGTTCATTTAATGCGCCCCATGAATATGCACCAGTTTGTTTACCATCTTTTTCATATACATCAACATAGCCGTCTTCAACAGCACTATGAGCTTTTTCTTGAAAGTCTTTTGAGAATCCCTTTATAGAATCAAAAAAGAGTTCTTTAGCTTCTTCAAAAGTAAATCTAGAATTGCTTTTAGATAAGTTAATAAAACGATCATAAGTATGATGAATATCTAATCCTAAATAATCTTTTCTTAATTTATAATAGCGTTTAATTGGTGCAGTATTACTTTTAGCGACATCAATTAAATTATAATATACTTCTAAAGGGATATTGTTTTTATGTAGATATGATTCTAAACTTGATTTATAGTTTCTGCTTTTCATTATAGCAATGTTTTTTTGTAAAACAGTATTATAAATTTGAGCATAAGTGTTCTTATGTTCGTTATATTGACTAAATATTGCTTCAAAAACAATTTTTCTATCATCCGCAGATTGTAAATCTGCTAAATAGCTTCGATAGTTACCACTAGTAATTGTAACTTTTTCTCCAGTTGATAAAATAACCTCTTTATCAATTTTATCAGCAACAGACAACGCAGAATAAATTTCTTGACCTTGTCCTGATAATTGAGAATAATTTGCTAATAAAGATTCACTTTTATTATCTAAAATATGTTCTTGATTTCTAAATAATTTTTCAATAGAAAAAGTATATTCTTTTAAGATATCATTTTTCTCAATAAAACCATCAATTTTTTCTTTACCAATTGATAATAGTTCAGGAGATTCAAAAGCTGTTGTTTTATTTAATTTGCTCATTAAATAAGCCATTTTTTGAACTCGTGCTGCGTTGATAGTGTTTTTTCTATCTAAATCTGATAATAATGCTGCATATTGATAAACTTTTAAGAATAAAACTGATAAATCTTTTTGTGTTTTATAATATGTAACAAAATTTTTATACTTTTCTAATTTCCCCTGAAAATCTTTCAATGAATCAATGATTTTTTCAAGTCTTTCATAATCCTTTTCCCATAATTCAATAGTGGGATAAAGCCTATTTAATTGCCATTTCATCTACATCACTCCTAACGACTTTATATATTATAACACAATAAATAGAAACTAAAAAGAAAACGTTATCACTTTTAATGAAAAAGGTTGTAAGTTAATATATCTGTGTTATAATAGGGATGCAAACAAATGTTCATTATAAAAATTATAAAAAAGAAGGTGATTATGATGATTCAAATATATACTACTCCAAGTTGTTCTTCTTGTAGAAAAGCAAAAAAATGGTTTGATGATCATCGTATCGAATACCGTGAAAAAAACATATTTAATATTCGCTTAACACGAGATGATATTATTTTAATGTTAAAAAACACGGAGGCTGGATTTGAAGATATAATCTCAACCCGTTCTAAAGTTTTTCAAGAAAAGAACCTAGATATTGATGATATGACAATGAGTGAATTAACTAACTTTATTATTGAAAACCCCAGTGTTTTAAGAAGACCAATTATTGTTGAAGATCATAAAATGCAAGTTGGATATAACGAAGATGAAATAAGAACATTCATCCCTCGAAGATTACGTGAAATTATTATGTGTACTACATGTGATAAAGGTGAGGATTGTGATTATATGAACGCTCTTAGCATTTATTTCAAAGAACTTAGAGAAAAAGAAAGAAAAAGCCAACATACTAGTTAGAAAGTTAACTCCTTCACGAGTTAACTTTTTATTTTATTATTTTATATACGTGTATTTATATTATATATGGAAAGAAAACGTTTTTATGATTATCATGTTAGTTGTAATTTTAATTTAAAAACATTATAATAGTAATGAATTAAAAAATTAGGAGGAAATATAAAATGGCTATTAAAGTTGCAATTAACGGATTTGGACGTATTGGACGTTTAGCGTTTAGAATTATGAATGATAACCCAGATTATGAAATCGTTGCATTAAACGATTTAACAGATGCTGAAACATTAGCGCACTTACTTAAATATGATACTGCACAAGGTAGATACAAACATGATATGATTACTGTTGATGGAGATTACATCGTTGTTGAAGGTAAAAAAACAAAAGTTTATGCACAAAGAGATCCAGAATTATTACCATGGAAAGAATTAGGGGTTGAAGTAGTGCTAGAATGTACTGGATTCTTTACTTCAGAAGAAGGTGCAAGTAAGCATATTAAAGCTGGGGCTCAAAAAGTTGTTATTAGTGCACCTGCAAAAGGAAATGTTAAAACTATTGTTTATAACGTAAATCATAAAATTTTAGATGGAACTGAAACTGTAGTTAGTGGTGCATCATGTACTACAAACTGTTTAGCTCCAATTGCTCAAGTATTAGATGAAGAATTTGGAATCGTTAAAGGATTTATGACTACTATTCATGCGTATACTAATGATCAAAATACATTAGATGCCCCTCATAAAAAAGGTATTTATGCAAGACGTGGTAGAGCGGCTGCTGGAAATATTGTACCTACAAGTACCGGTGCTGCAGTAGCGGTTGGTAAAGTATTACCAAGTTTAAATGGCAAATTAGATGGAATAGCTTTACGTGTTCCAGTAATAACTGGATCATGTGTTGATTTAGTTGTTGAACTTAAAAAAACAGTTACTGTTGAAGAAATTAACGCAGCTGTTAAAGCTCGTGCTAATGAATCATTAGGATATACTGAAGACCCAATCGTATCAAGCGATACAATCGGAATGCAATATGGAACTTTATTTGATGCTAACATGACTAAGGTTATGACTGTTGATGGAAAACAAATGGTTAAAATTTTAACATGGTATGATAATGAAATGAGTTATACTTCTCAAATGGTTAGAACTATTGCTTTTCTAGCTGACGGATTAAAAGATTAAATTTAATATGAAACAGTGATTTTATAAAATCACTGTTTTTTTATTACGATTTTTGTTATAATTTTTAAAGAGATAACTATTAAAAAGAATATAAGAAAGTTATAGAATTTCAAAGAAAGGAAAATAGTAGTAATTAATGCAAATTAATTATATTAGGTGAACAAAATGAAAAATATTTTTATCGAAAACCGCAATAAGCTTATTGAAAGAATTGAAGAAAGTAGTGTTGTTATATTAGACTCAGGTAAAGCAATGCATAAAACGTTAGATCAGTTTTATCAATATATTCCAAATCGTAATTTTTATTATATTACAGGGCTAAGTGAACCAAATATAAAACTAATGATAGTCAAAGGAGAAAAAACCTCTTTTACAATGCTTTTTATTGAGGAAACAACTGAGTATATGAGACAATGGCTTGGAGAAACTATTACAAAAGAAGAAGCAAGTAGAATTTCTGGTGTTGAAATTACTAAAATTTTATATTTAGACAAATTTGAACAATTTTTTAGAAGTTTAATGACATATGGAAGAGGACTCGGAATTAAACCACCAAAAAATTTATATATGGATTTATATCGTATTAATTCCACTGAAGAACCAATTTCACAAACTCAATTTAGATTTGTTCTTGATACTTATAAAGAATTAAAAATGAAAAACGTAAATGAACATATTTCATATTTAAGAATGTTTAAATCACAAACAGAACTAGAAAAATTAGAAAAAGCAATTGAGATAACTAAAAAGGGATTATACCGAATAATGGATAATTTGAAGATTCGTGATAATGAATCTCAACTAGAAGCTGATTTTATTCATCAAATAACTCTTGAAGGTAGTTCTGGGGTTTCTTTTGATACAATCGCAGCTTCAGGTGAAAATGCGACTATACTCCATTATGAAGAAAATAATAGCGTTTTAAAGGAAGGCAATTTAATCTTGTTTGATCTTGGTGCTTTATATAGTAATTACGGATCTGATATTTCAAGAACATATCCAATTAGTGGAAAATATGAATCACGACAAAAAATAATATATGAAATAGTTTTGAAAGTTAATAAAGAAGCAATTAATTTTGTAAAACCCGGAATTACATGGAACCAGCTAAATAAATTTGCTAAAGATTTATTAGCTAGTGAATGCTTAAAAATTGGTCTTATTAAAACTGAAGATGAAATTACAAAATATTATTATCATTCAGTTGGACATTTTTTAGGATTAGACGTTCATGATGTAGGGCATTATGAATTGCCATTAAAAGAAGGAATGGTAATTACAATTGAACCAGGATTATATATTAAAGAAGAAAAAATCGGAATAAGAATAGAAGATGATGTTTTAATTACTAAAAATGGTTCAAGAGTATTAAGTAAAGATATTATAAAAGAAGTAGAAGATATAGAAGAGTATCTGAGTAAAAACTAGTACTCTTTTTTCTTTAATTTTTCAAAAATCAAATTAGTAAAACATGGTATAATTAAAGTGGTGATAATATGAAGTATATTCAAGGAATTGTAAAAGTAGTAATCTTTCATAGTGATGAAAATTCATTCACAATAATTAAAATTGAAGTAACTGAGTCTACTGAAGATTTGACTCTATTTTCATATGATGATTTTCTTACAATAACTGGATATTTCCCACTTCCTTTACGGGGTGAGGAGATAAAATATTTTGGCGAATTTAAAGAACACTCAAAATATGGGTTACAATATGTTGTTAAAAGTTTTGAAAAGTTAAGTGAAACTTCAATTCCAGGATTAATCGAATATTTATCAAGTAGTTTATTTAAAGGAGTAGGAACTAAGACAGCATTAAATATTGTGAATACATTAGGTAAAAACACTATCAAAAAAGTTTTGAAAAATAAGGATGTATTAGATCAAGTTCCGAAAATGAATAATAAAATTAAGGAAATTATATATAAAGGGATCATTGAAAATAAAGCTTCAGAGAATATATTAATAAAATTATATAGTTACGGTATAACACCTAAAACGGCAATAAAAATATATAAGTTTTATGATAATGAAACAGTTGCGATTATCGAAAAAAATCCATATCAATTAATATATGATATTGAAGGTATTGGATTCGAAAGAGCGGATATAATTGCGCGAAATTTAGGATTTGAAGAAAACGACCCAGTAAGAGTAAAAGCAATGATTGTATATTTATACAATTTAATGGGGATAAACTATGGTCATACATTTTTATATACTGAACAATTAATAGAATACTTACTTAAAAATCTTAACAAAAAGAATGATTTAGTATCAAAAGAAGAAATAGACGATTATATTGATGAATTAATTAAAGAAAAACTTTTTATCATGGAAGATAATAAAATCAAACTAAGAACAATTTACTATGCTGAAGAAAACATTATTAATAAAGTAAAAGAATTAAGTCTTGTAGAACAAGATGAAATTGACGAACAAAAAGTAAATGGTTATATAGAATTGTTTGAAAAAATAAATAATATTGAATATACAAAATTGCAAAAACGAGCAATTCAAAACGCTATGAGAAGTAATTTATTTATATTAACAGGGGGGCCAGGTACTGGTAAAACAACTGTTATTAAGGGGATTGTTTTCGTATATTGTAAATATAATAAAATACCAATATTATACAATAATAGTTTGTTTGATATTAAACTAATTGCTCCAACGGGTAGAGCTGCTAAAAGAATAAATGAAATGACAAACTTATATGCTGAAACAATTCATCGTTTTCTAGGGTATAATTATGAAGGTAAATTTACTTTTAATAAAGATAATCTAGTTTATGGAGACGTCATTATTGTTGATGAGGCATCAATGATTGATGTTTTCTTAACTTCTCAACTTTTTCAAGCTATATCGTCTAATACAAAAGTTATAATTGTAGGAGACGAAGATCAATTACCAAGTGTTGGTCCGGGACAAGTACTTAAAGATTTAATTGATTCAGATATGATTGATTATATAAAACTAAATACAATTCATCGACAAGCTATAAATTCTAATATTATTAAACTTGCTTATTCTATTAATAATAATTTATTACCCACAGATATTTTAAAAACATATGATGATCGATATTTTGTACCAGAAAGTATTGGTAATTTTGAATCAAGATTAATCAATATTATTAATTTTTTACAAATCAATGGGTATAACCTACATGATGATATTCAAATACTAATTCCGATGTATCGTGGTACTTCAGGAATTGATAATGTTAATAAGATATTACAAAATGAATTTAACACAAACGTTAAAAAAGTTTTAGTTAATGGTGATCGAGAATTTAGAATAGGAGATAAAGTTTTACAGCTCACTAATCAAATTGAAGATAATGTTATGAATGGGGACCAGGGAGTAGTAATTGGATTAACAGAAGATAATATTTTAATTGTTGATTTTATGGGGATAGAAGTATATTATAAATCAAGTGAATTAATAAATTTAAAACATGCATATGCTATGAGTATCCATAAATCACAAGGTAGTGAGTATAAAGTTGTAATAATGCCTATTTATAGAAGTTATTCAATTATGCTAAAAAGAAAATTATTATATACTGGAGTAACAAGAGCTAAAGAAAAACTAATTTTAATTGGTGATTTAGCTGCATTCAAATATGGAGTTGAAAGACTCGAACCACTAAGACAAAGTATTCTAACCGATAAAATTATTAAAAAAATACTAAACGAAAATTCTAAAACAGATATTAAATCAAATAAAAAAATACAAATAAATGATCCTGATATTCCTTTTGATTATTTAGGAGAAAATATTGAAGATAATGTTAGCCCATATGATTTTATGGACAATGATGGTGAATGAATTAAACAGAAAATTTATTTAAAATAAATTTTCTGTTTTTATTAATTATTAAGTAATTTGATAATTGGTCATTAATGTTGCTATTTTGATTGTTGTTTAGTATAATAAATTTGAAATCAAAGATAAAGAATAGTAGGTATGATAATCATAAAAGAGAACTAGTGTTTGGTGGGAACTAGGATGTAATTATATTGAAGCTACTTTTGAGAGACGTTAATAGCGTTCGTATTCCTGCGTTAAAGGGGTTGAGTGCTAGTATATCTAGAACTAAGGTGGTACCACGGAATATATTCGTCCTTATTGTTTTTAAGGTCGTTTTTTTATTAAAAAAGGAGTGTTTTACAATGAAAAATTTAACAAGTAATGAAATTAGAAGTTTATGGCTTAAGTTTTTTGAAGAAAGAGACCATAATGTTGAAGAAAGTGCTAGTTTAATACCGAATAACGATAAAACATTATTATGGATTAATGCCGGAGTAGCACCATTAAAGAAATATTTTGATGGATCCATAATTCCGAAAAATCCAAGGATAGTTAATGCTCAAAAGTGTATTAGAACAAATGATATAGATAACGTTGGTAAAACAGCAAGACATCACACTTTTTTTGAAATGCTAGGCAATTTTTCAATTGGAAACTATTTTAGAGATGAGATAATTCCGTGGGCATTAGAAATTTTAACAAGTGAAGATTATTTCGGATTCAATAAGGATAAATTATATATGACCGTTTATCCAACAGATAAAGAAACATATCATGCATGGATAAATGTTGGTGTTGAAGAAAATCATATTATAAAATCGGATTATAATTTTTGGGAAATAGGTAGTGGACCATGTGGACCATGTACAGAAATTTATTATGATCGAGGAATTGAATACGGAGATATAAATACTTCAGTAATTGAAAATGATATTGAAAATGATCGATTTATTGAAATTTGGAATATTGTTTTTTCTCAATACAATAGCAAATCTGGCCTAAAAAGAGAAGATTATCCAGAATTACCTAGTAAAAATATTGATACTGGGATGGGACTTGAAAGAATGGTTTGTATTATTCAAGATAAGGAAACAAATTTTGAAACAGACTTATTTATGCCGTTATTAAAACAACTAGAATTATTTACTAATATTAAATATGAAGGTCAAATGTCTTTTAAAGTAATAGTAGATCACATTAGAACAGTTGTATTTGCGATTAGTGACGGAGCTGTTCTTTCAAATGAAGGTAGAGGTTATGTACTTAGAAGATTATTAAGACGAGCTATTAAACATGGTAAACAACTAGGGATTAATGAACCGTTTTTATATAAAATGGTGGATACAATTATATCAATAATGGGATCATATTATAGTCATCTAGAAGATAATAGAGATTTAATTATAAAAGTTGTTAAAATTGAAGAAAATAAATTTTTTGAAACACTTGTTCAAGGAGAAAAAATACTAGATGAGATAATTTTAGATAATAAATCTAAAACTATTACAGGAGAACAAGCCTTCACATTATATGATACTTATGGATATCCCTTAGAATTAACGGAAGAAATCGCTTTAAACGCAGGTATAACAGTTGATAAAAATGGATTCAAAATTGAAATGGAAAAACAAAAAGAACGAGCTAGATCTGCTAGAAAGAATATCGCTTCAATGAAAAGTCAAAATAAAGAATATTTAAGTTTTAAAGAAAAAGATACTTTTACTGGGTACACATCATTAAAAGAAAAAACAAAAGTATTAAAAAGTTTTAAAGATGGAGTTGTTTTAGAAAAAACACCTTTTTATGCTGAAAGTGGTGGACAAGTGGGAGATAAGGGTATAATTTCAAAAGGAAATACTGAATACCATGTTCTTGATGTTCAAAAATTACCGAATGGACAATTCATGCATTTTATAGAAAATAATGATTTGCATGATAATGATATTGTTACAGCTGAAGTTGATAAAACAATGAGATTATTAACAACTTATAATCATTCTGCAACTCATTTATTGTTTGCAGCCTTAAGAGAAATTGTTGGGAAACATGTTTCTCAACAAGGATCGCAAGTGACAAGTGAAAATCTACGTTTTGATTTTAACAGTTATGATAATTTGAGTGATGAAACACTTTTATTGATTGAAAAAAAAGTTAATGAAAAAATCCAAGAAAATTTAAAAGTAGATATTTCAGAAAAAACAATTGAAGAAGCAAAATCAATTGGAGCTGTTGCTGAATTTGGTGAAAAATATGGTGATAAAGTAAGAGTTATAAACATGGGATATACAATTGATTTATGCGGTGGGACACATGTAAATAATACTGGGGCAATAAAAAAATTCTCAATTGCTTCAATCGAATCAAAAGGTAGTGGAATATATCGTATTGTAGGACATGCGAACGAAGCAATTGAAAATATAAGAGAACAGTTTACTGGATTTCACAAAGAAATGGATAAACTGACTACAAAAGTAAATAAAATACTTGATGAAGCAAAAGAAAAAGGTATTAAATTAACATTTTCATTTGATAGAAACACAAAAATTATAGGATCATACCAAGACGTTATAAATAAAAGAATTGAATTTGCAAATTTACAAGGACATGTTAAAGAATTAGAAAAACAATATCAAAAGTCATTAAAAGAAAAAGTGTTTGACAATATTAATGAGTATTTAAAAGAAGCTCAAGGAAATAAAATAATTATTAAAACAATTGATATTGATAAAAATTCTTTAAAGCCACTCGCAGATAGATTACTTGAAAGATTAGAAAAAGGGTTTATTTTTATTGCTAATGTATCAAACAATAAAGTAACATTTATTGCCAAATCAAATATAAATGTTCATGCTGGGAATATCGCTAAAGCAGCTGCTGTAATTACAGGAGGTAATGGTGGTGGTCGCCCAGATATAGCACAGGCAGGTGGAAAAGATATATCTAAAGTTGATGAAGCATTGCAAAAAGTTAAGGAATTAGTGAAATGAAAAAACTTGGACTAGATCTCGGTAATAAAACATTGGGAATTGCGATTAGTGATGAATTAGGATTTTTAGCTAGAGGTCTTGAAACATATCGATTTGAAGATAAAGATTTTAAAAAACCATTAGATTATCTTTTGCAATTAATAAGTAATAATAAAATTGATACAGTGGTATTAGGATTACCTAAAAATATGGATGGAAGTTTAGGAGAACAAGCAAAGATAACGCTTGATTTTAAAGAACAAATAATTAAAACAAGTAAAGTTGGTGTTGTTATGTGGGATGAGAGATTAACATCGAAAATGGCGTCAAACATGATGGTTTCACAAAACTTAAAACGAAAAAATCGAAAAAAAAATATTGATAAAATGGCTGCGGTAATTATACTACAAGGCTATTTAGATAGTCAAAGTTAGGAGAAAACAATGGAAGAAAAAGAATTTACAGTTATTGATGAAGAAGGAAATGAAATCGAATTTGAAGTAGTTCTTACTTTTAAAAATCCAGATACTAATAAATCATATGTTGTGTATAAATTACCAGATGAAGATAATGAAGAAGTTTTTGCGGCAATATATGATGAAAAAAGTAAACTTGGTGGAAATTTAACACCGATTGAAACAGATGCTGAATGGGATACGTTAGAAGAAGTGCTTAATTCATTTTTAGATGAAGAATAGGTGATTTACGTGAAAAATAAATACTTTGAGAGTGTAAATATCAAAGAAACTAATCCATTACTAGTTTCTTTGAAAAAGTATGCTGACACAAATAATGTTCCAATTATTACTGATGAAGGAATTCATTTTATTAATCAAATTATTCTTCTTTCTAATGTGAAAAACGTTCTAGAAATTGGTACAGCTATAGGATACTCAGCTATAAATATGGCTTTAAAGCATGACGTTTCTGTAACGACAATTGAAAGAAATAATGAAATGTATGAATTAGCTAAAATTAATATTAAAAAAGCAAAATTAGAACAAAAGATTACATTGATTAATAGTGATGCATTAGAATTAGATGAAACGACAATGGAAATGTTTGATCTAATCTTTATTGATGCTGCTAAAGCTCAAAGTATTAATTTTTTTAATAAATATAAAAAGAAACTAAATGATAGTGGAATTATAATCACAGATAATTTACTTTTTCATGATTTAATTGATCAATCAGCTAAGACAAGAAATCTTCGACAACTATTAAGAAAAATTGATAATTTTAATAAATTTATTGTTGAACAAAAAGATTTTAATACGTATTTATATCAATTGGGTGATGGAATGAGTTTAAGTATTAAAAAAAGGAAGTGATATTATGGAATTAGCTGTAACACCATTTAATGTAAATAGTATTCGTGAATTGAGCGAAAATGGCGCAGATATTTTCATCATTGGAAATAAACAATTTGCTAATAGATTAGCAAATTCCTTTTCTTTAGAAAAAATCATTGAGGCTAATGAGATAATAAAACTGTTAAAGAAAAAAATATATGTTAATTTAAATCTTATTATTCATAATATTGATTTAAATAACGTAAAGGAATTTTTAAAGTATATTAAAAAACTAAATGTTGATGGTATAATTTTTGGAGATTTAGCAATTTATCAGTTAGCTAAAGAAATGGATTTAGTAAATAAATTAATCTATAATCCTGAAACACTTAATACAAATTATTATGATCCAGTTTACTGGAGTAACAAAGGTATTTTAGGGTTAACAATATCAAAAGAAATTACTTTAGAAGATATTTCTATAATAGCTAAAAATAGTAAAATTGAAATTTCTTTAATTGGACATGGCTATTTAAACATGTTTCATTCGAAAAGACCACTTATTGAAAACTTCTTAAAATATACAAATAATGAATATGATAATTATATTGAAAACAGAAATTTAAGACTTGTTGAAGAGATAAGAGATGAGGCTTATCCAATATTTCAAGATTCACATGGTACTCATATTTTCCGAGCTAAATCAATGGAATCTTTTAAAGAAGTAAATATTTTAAAAAAGATGATTGAAATATTTATAATTGATGGTATTTTTAAAGATACAAATTATTTAATAAAAACATTAAAAAATTATAAAACTTTATTATCTAGCACTAGTAATAAAGAAAAAGCATTAGAAATTTCTAAACAATATGAAAAGGATCATGATTCTGGTTTCTTGTATAAGAAAACAGTCTATGTGAAATATTAAGTGAGTTAATTATGTTTAAACCTGAATTATTGGCTCCCGCAGGAAATTTAGAAAAACTTAAAATTGCATTTATTTATGGTGCTGATGCAGTATATATTGGGGGAAAGAAATTTTCACTTCGAGCACGTGCTTCTAATTTTGATATTCCTGAAATAAAAAAGGCTTGTAATTATGCTCATAGCCTAGGAAAAAAGATTTATGTTACAACTAATATTATTCCTCATAATGATAATTTACACGGATTAAAAGAATATTTAATTGATTTAGAAAATGCTGGAGTAGATGCTGTTATCTGCGCATCTCCAGTTATTATTGAAACTGTTAAGAATTGTACTAATTTAGAGGTTCATATTTCAACTCAAAATTCTTCAACTAATTACGAAAGTGTTAATTTTTGGTATAATGAAGGTGCTAAAAGAGTTGTTTTAGCTAGAGAATTAAATAAGTTAGAAATTTCAGAAATTAAAAAACATACAAAATGTGATATTGAAATCTTTATTCACGGAGGAATGTGCGTTTCATATTCTGGAAGATGTACATTATCAAATAATATGACTGATCGAGATGCTAATCGAGGTGGATGTGCTCATAGTTGTCGTTGGAATTACGATTTATATGATGGTGAAACAAAATTAAATAAAGACATTTCATTCTCAATGAGTTCTAAAGATCTTCAAACTATCGAACAAATCTCAGATTTGATCAATATTGGGGTTGATTCCCTTAAAATAGAAGGTAGAATGAAATCAATTCATTATATTGCAACTGTTGTTAATACATATCGACGTTTAATTGATAGTATTTGTAACGATAATATTATAGATTTATCGAAATATATAAATGAAATAAAAAAAGCAGAAAACAGACTAACAAGTCATGGATTTATGGAAGGCATGACAACAATCAATGAACAGTTGTATAATATGAGAAGTGAAAATCCTTCACAAGAATTTATTGCTATAGTTCGAGATTATGATGAAAAAACATTTACTGCGATAATTGAAGAAAGAAATCATTTTTTACCAAATGAAGAAGTGGAAGTATTTTCTCCTAATTTTGAACCAATAAAGTTCAAAATTAGTGAAATAAAAGACCTTGAAGGTAATATTCTTGATGCTGCAAGACATCCTAAAGAGTTATTGAAAATTAATATTCCTTTTAACGTATCAAAATATGATATGATTAGAAAAGTTAAACATAATCATTGAAAATAATATTAAATATCTTTATAATTGAATTGATAAATAAGCTTGATATTACCTAAAGAGAATTTATTAATTTTACTTTAACGAAAAGGAGGATAATAAATGAATAAACCTGTATTTATAGCTGTAGCTGGGGGGTCAGCCTCTGGTAAAACTACTGTAGTAAATAAAATAATAAATAGTTTTAAGCAAGAAGACGTAATTGTTATTAAACATGATGATTATTATAAAGATCAAACTGAAATGAATATGGAAGAAAGATATAAAGTAAATTACGATCATCCTTTTTCGTTAGATAATGACTTAATGTATAAACAAATTTTAGATTTATTAAAGGGAAAAGAAATAGTAAAACCTATATATGATTTTGAAGCGCACAACCGCAGTTTGAAAACCGAAATATTAATACCAACTAAAATTATTATTTTAGAAGGAATATTAATAATGGAAGATCAACGAATAAGAGATTTATGTGATATAAAATTATTTGTAGAAGCAGATGATGATATTAGATTTATAAGAAGATTAAAAAGAGATATGGATGAACGTGGAAGATCATTAGCTAGTGTAATTAATCAATATCTTAATACGGTTAAACCAATGCATTTTGCATTTGTTAAACCAACAAAAAGATATGCCGATATTATCATTCCTAATGATATTAATCATGATGTGGCAGTTGATTTAATTATCACAAAAATAAAATCTATCATTTCAGAGGAAGATATAGTATAATAAATTGGAATATGGAGGTATTACAATGGAAGAAACTCATAAATTAACCAAACAAGGTTTTCAAAACCATAAAGATGAACTTGAAAGATTAAAAGATGTTGATCGAAAAAGAAATCTTGAAGCATTAAAAGATGCAAGAGCTCAAGGAGATTTATCTGAAAATGCAGATTATGATGCTGCAAGAGATGAACAAGCTCGTATTGAAGCTAGAATTAAAGAAATTGAAGGCATTCTAAAAAATTACGAAATTATTAAATTAGATACTTCGAAAAATGTTAATATTGGTAAAACTGTATTATTGAAAATTAATGATCTTGAACCAAAAGAATATACTATAGTTGGTTCGTTGGAAGCCAATCCATTAGAAGGCAAAATTTCAAATGAATCTGCAATCGGAAAAGGTATCATTGGTAGTAAAAAAGGACAGACTTTAACGATAAAAACTGAAACATTAAATGAAGTAACAGTAAAAATAGTTAGTGTAAAATAAGAATGTTGAAAACATTCTTATTTTAATAATTAAGGAGGCACAAAAATGATTGGTATTATTGGAGCACTTAATGAAGAACTAGAAGCGATACTAAAAGACGTTACTGACTTAGAGGAGATTAAATTAAGAATAAGAACTTTTTATAAAGGTAAAATAAATAACAAAGAAGTTGTAATAGTATTAGCTGGAATCGGGAAAGTTAACGCCGCTATTACAACATCAATATTAATTGAGAAATTCAATGTTGAAAGCATTATTAACATAGGCGTTGCCGGAGGACAAAATGGAGTTAAGCATAAAGACGTTGTTATCTCTAGAGAAGTTTTATATCACGATGTTGATGTTGTGAGTATTGGTAAATATGTTAAAGGACAAATACCAGGTTCAGATGCTTTGTTTTATGCAGATGAAGAATTGTTAAATAAAACGAAAAGGATTCTTAGAAATCTTAATTTTAATTTTAAAATAGGAAAAATCGCTTCAGGTGACCAATTTATATATTCTAGCGATAAATTAAAAGATATAAATAGACTATATAGTGACATATACGCTGTTGAAATGGAAGCCGCAGCTATCGCTCATACTGCTACATTGTATAATATTCCTTTTATAATTTATCGAAGTATTTCAGATATTATAGATAATGAAAATCAAAACGAAGATTTTTATAAGTTTTTAAAAGATGCTTCACTTAATGCAGCTATTGTTTTAAAAGAACTTATTAATATTTTATGATAAAAGAATTATTATTAGATAATCATAAAATAAAATACCAAATTACCTTTAAAAACAATAAAAACACCTATTTCTATTTTAAAAGTGAAGGATATATTCAAATCAATGCATCAAGATATCAAACACATAAAGATATTTTTGATTATATTAAGAATAATCAAAAATCATTTATTAGAAAATTTGAAACGATTGAAAAAAATAATGAAATTCATAGTTCTAATTATTATATATTTGGAAATGAATTTACAAAAGAGCTGGACTTACATATAAATAAGCTTCAAATAAACTTTGCAGAAAATACAATTAAAGAACCGAAAGTTTCGGTTGACCAATTGAAATTATTATATAAGAAGATGGAAAAAGAAATAATACTTGAAAACTTGAATAATTTAAAAGATAAGTATTATAACAACGGAATTATATATCTTAAAGATGTTACTTTTAGGACGAGATATATGATTACAAGATTTGGAAGTTGTAATCCTCGTAGTAAAGTAATAAATATTAATTTATATTTAGTTAATATGGATAAAAAATATTTAGAATATGTTTTTTTACATGAAATATCACATCTAGTTCATCAAAATCATTCTCCAAAATTTTATTCATTATTAAGTAAATTTTCCAAAGATCATAGACAACTTAAGAAAGAACTAAACAGCAAATTTAATAAAAGGTGATAGTATGTTTTTACCTATTTCAAGAAAAGATTTAATTGAAAGAAATATCGAAACATTAGATTTTGTTTTTATTAGTGGTGATGCTTATGTAGATCATCCTTCTTTTGGTGTAGCTATTATTTCGAGAATGTTAGAATCATATGGATATAGCATTGGAATTATTCCACAACCAGATATTCACAATGATAACGAGTTTAAAAAATTAGGAACTCCAAGACTTGGATTTTTAATATCTTCTGGAAATATTGATTCAATGGTAAATCATTATTCTGTTTCAAAAAGACGAAGAACAAAAGATATGTATTCTCCAGGTGGTAGAATGGGATATAGACCAGATTATGCAACAATCAGATATTCGCAAAAAATAAGAGAATTATACCCTGATAGTAATATTATAATTGGCGGTATTGAAGCTTCTTTAAGAAGACTTGCTCATTATGATTACTGGAAAAATCAAGTAAGAAAAAGTATTTTAATAGACTCAAAAGCCAATATATTAGTTTATGGTATGAGTGAACTTAGCATTGTAGAAATAGCGGAATATTTAAATAGTGGATTAGATATTAAAGATATTATTTTTATAAAAGGAACAGTTTATAAGACTAATAACCCGGATTATATTCCTGAAGACGCTATTAAATTACCAACATATGATGAAATAATTAGTGATAAAAAGACTTATGCTAAAAGTTTCATGATAAAGCATAATAATACAGACTATATTAGTGGTAAACCTCTATTAGAGGTTTACAAGCATCATTTCGTTATTCAAAATCCTCCAAACAGACCCGTAACTAGGGAAGAAATGGACAATATTTACAGTTTACCTTTTGAACGTAATTATCATCCTATTTATAAAAAACTTGGACACATACCCGCAATTGATGAAGTCAAATTTTCAATTATTAGTAATAGAGGATGTTATGGAGGGTGTAGTTTTTGTGCCTTAACGTATCATCAAGGAAGAATTATTCAATCAAGATCAAAAGAATCAATTGTAAAAGAAGCAATTAAAATAACAAAAGATAAAGATTTTAAAGGATATATTCACGATATTGGTGGACCAACAGCTAATTTTTATGATGTGGCTTGTGAAAAACAAAAGAAATATGGTGTTTGTATTAACAAGCAATGTCTAGAAGATAAACCTTGCCCATTATTAAAAATTTCTCATAATAATTATCTTAATATTTTAAGAGAAGTAAGAGAATTACCTAATATTAAAAAAGTATTTGTTCGAAGTGGCATTAGATATGATTATCTTATGTATGATAAAAATAAAGAATTTTTTGATGAACTTGTTAAGTATCATGTGTCAGGCCAATTGAAAGTTGCCCCTGAACATATTAGTGATGTTGTTCTACAAAAAATGAATAAACCAAAAAGAGAATTGTATGATTCATTTGTAAAAAAATATTATGAACTTAATAGAAAACATAGCAAAAATCAATATCTTGTTCCATATTTAATCAGTTCTCATCCAGGCTCAACACTAAAAGAAGCTATTGAATTAGCTTGTTATATTAGAGATTTAAAATATTATCCTGAACAGGTTCAAGATTTTTATCCAACACCAGGAACAATGTCAACATGTATGTTTTATACAGGACTTGATCCACGAACAATGGAAAAAGTTTATGTTCCGGTAAAAAAAGAAGATAAAGCTATGCAAAGAGCTTTAATACAATACAAAAACCCAAAAAACTATCGTCTAGTACATAAAGCATTAACGCTAGCTCATCGAACAGATTTAATTGGATTCTCACATCGTTGTTTGATAAAACCAAAGGCTTATTAAATAGACATTTAGTGAATATTTTTGTATAATTAGACTATATAAGCAAGGAGGTTAACATGATCCATTTACTACTAAGAACTAAAAGATTTATTCCTAACGAATTTCATAATAGCTTCTTTGATATTGATTTCAAGGAACTTTACAATAATGGTCTAAGGCTAGTACTAACAGACTTAGATAATACACTTATTTCTTATGATGAAGATAAACCAACAACTCAGATTATTGAAAAATTTAAGGAAATGAATAGAATTGGACTTGAGGTTATTGTCATCTCGAATAATGTTCCAGCTAGAATAACTACTTTTTTAGAAGGAACGGACTATAAAGGTGTCGGAAATGCTAGGAAACCATTATTGATAGGAATTAGAAAAGCCCTTAAATCAGCTGATAAAAAGTATTCACATAAAGAAATTGCTATAATAGGAGATCAATTAATGACTGATGTTTATTGTGCGAATAGATTTCATGCATATAGTATTTTGGTTAATCCATTAAAGAAAAAAACTGAAAAATGGTACACAAAATTTAATCGTAAAATTGAGTTAAAAATGTTAGAAAAAATAAAGAGAAAAAATAATGATATTTATCAAAAACTATCATTAGATGAGAGGCGTTAAAAATGGAAGAACTACATTGTATAGGTTGTGGTAGTATTATTCAATCAAATGATATTACTAAACCAGGGTATGTCCCACAAAATAAATTAAATGAAGGTAATGAAGATATTATTTGTCGTCGTTGTTTTCGTTTGAAAAATTATAATGAAGTTACTCCCTTACAAATAACTAGTGATGATTATTTCAACATTATTAGTGAAATAGGAAATAAAAAAGCACTAATAGTAATGATTATTGATATATTTGATATTGAAGGATCATTAATACCACAGATTCCAAAACTTACTAACTATAACGATTTAATAATTATTGCGAATAAAATAGACTTATTACCAAAATCAGTAAAAGAGCCTAAATTATTACATCATTTAAAGAAAATCATTGCGGATAATGAAATTAAACCACTTGATGTTTATTTGATGAGCGCAATGAAATATAAAAATATTGATAATATTATTGATAAAATTGTCAAACGTGCAAAGGGTAAAGATATATATATAGTAGGTGCAACTAATGTTGGAAAATCCACATTTATTAATACCTTGCTTAAATCATACGCTAATTCAAAAAAAGATGTTATTACAGTTTCATTTTTTGCAGGAACAACCTTGAATTTAATTAAAATTCCTTTTGGGGACGACTTTATTATTGATACACCAGGGTTAATAAACGAGAATCAAATTACTCATTATTTATCACAAAAAGCTTTAAAAGTTGTAACTCCTAAAAAGGAAATAAAACCAAAAGTATTTCAACTTGATGCTAAACAAACATTATTCTTTGGTGGACTAGCTAGAATTGACTTTCTTGAAGGAGAAAGAACAAGTTTTATTTGTTATCAAAGTGAATTTATGAAGATTCATCGTACAAAGTTGGAAAAAGCAGATGAATTATATAACAATCAAGTAAAAAATATGCTTACTCCACCATTTGAAAATGATAATGATTTTCCACTTAAAGGGCATACTTTTAATGTAAAATCATTTAAAAAGCAAGATATCGTTTTACCTGGATTAGGATTTATAACAGTTTTAGGTAATATTAAGGTAAAAGTTTATACAAGATCAAATACAACTCCATATATTAGGGAGGCATTAATTTGACAAAAGAACAAATTCAAAAAAGTGTCGAATTAGTATTAGCGGATCATCCAAATCGATTGAGACATATTTATGGTGTTAGAGATACTGCAATAATACTCGGAAAAAAATATAATTTAGATTTAGAAATCCTTGAAATTACTGCATTACTGCATGATATTACAAAATATTATTCTAAAGAAGAGAATATGGAAATAATTAATAACTATTTTCCTGAAACTGATTTTATATATAAAGAATATAACGACGAAATATTACATTCTTTTAGCGCATATGTTATTGCTAAAAGAAAATACAAAATAACTAATTATGAAATTCTTAATTCAATCTTAAACCATACTGTTGGAAGACCTAATATGAGCATATATGAAAAAATAATTTTTGTTAGTGATTATATTGAACCATCACGCACATATGATTCATGCGTTAGTGTTAGAAAGATTGTAGAAGAATCCTTAGATAAAGCCGTTTTTACAATTATAAATAATTCAATTAATTTTTACGAAAAAGAAAATAGTAAAATACCATCAATTGCTTATAAGGCAAGACAATACTATAAAAGTTTGTTGGAGGACAAAGATGACCAAAATTGAAACGATTGTAAATGCATTAAAAGATATTAATGCTTTTGATATTATTGTTTTTGATACAAAAAAGAAATCACCGTTTTTTGATTATTTTGTAATTTCTAGTGTAACATCAGATAGACAACTTCAGGCAGCAATTAGCCATGTAAATCAAGATTTAACACAAAATGATTATCCTCATCCAGTGATAGAAGGAAGAAATTCTAAATCATGGGTTTTAATTGATTGTAAAGATATTATTATAAATATTTTCACAAGAGAAGAGAGAGAATATTATAATCTTGAAAAAATGATGGTTGGAATTGAACAGGTAGAATTAAAATCAACAAATGATTTATAATAAATTAGCAATGTACTATGATCAATTTATTGATCATAGTTTAATTGAATTATATTATAAATTAATCAAAAAATATTTTAATAGTGGGGTTGTACTTGATTTAGGATGTGGTACTGGACCATTAGCTATTAAATTAGCAAAATCTGGTTTCTATGTAACTGCGACAGATATTTCGGAAGAAATGTTAGAAAGAGCATTTAACAATTCATTGAATGAAAATGTTAAAATAAATTTCTTCATTCATGACATATTAGAACCTCATAACATTGATAGTGATATTATTGTTATGTCCAGTGATGTTATTAACTATTTAGATTCTGATTTTAAAGTATTGAAAGCTTTCAAACATATTGAAGAGATTATGAATGCAAATTCTATTTTAATTTTTGATTTCTTAAAAGTTAGTTATTTAAAAAATCTTATAGGATATCATGAAGAAATTGAATTAGATAATTCGAAACTTGTTTGGGATGTTGAAATAACTACTAATAAAAATCAGATTAAACATATTGTAAATATTAATGATTGTATTGAAGTTCATACTCAAACAACATTTCCTGAAGAATCATATATAAAATTATTAAGTAATGCTAAATTATTTGTCATAGACAAAGTTGTATTAGAAGATAGAATGATATTTATTTGTCAAAAAAAACAATCTAATTAAAGATTGTTTTTTTAAATATATAACTCAATTACTAAAAGTCATCTAAAGGATCGTATTCTATTTCATTTTTTTTAGAATTACTTGAATCATTTACAACTGATTTCTCAGCATCATCTTTAATGAAGTCCCCATTTTCTTTTAATATATGATTATAGAAAACGGCGTAAGATAGCTTAGTATAAGGAATTACATAAATTAAAATAAGACCAAAAGTAACAAATATTAATAAATACCATAATATAAATGATAGCGGAAAGAATAAAACTCTAAAGAAATTTCCATTTGTATATTTCCATGAAAGTTTAAGAGCGTCAATTGCTTTTATATCTTTATCAACTATTAAATAGGGGGTAAAGAATAATTTAATATTGATAATAAAACCTAAAAATAACGATACAATTGAAATAATAATTAAAGTATTGCTAGGTAAAAATCCTATCATAACATTCCCTAACTCATTTGAATCAAAAACGTAATCTAATGGTAAATTTGCAAAATAATTAGTAAGTTTATCGAAAAAATCAATGTATAAAAGCAATGGAATTATAGTGAATAATGTAATAATAAATCGATATATTAGCACGTTTAAATATCCTTTACTATTTCCAAATAAATTACTGAACAAATCGCGATATTTTCCTTTTGATAATTTAAGAGATAGCATAATTGTAATATACGATATTAAAACTGCAATTAAAAATTGTATTATATTAGTTATCGTTTCATATTTTATTAATGATGTTGAAATAATCGAATTGCCCATTGACAATACAAAAGGTATTAATGCTAGAGCTAAAAACGTTTCTCCAAAATGTCCTTGCATCTTTGCTTTTGCAGATTTTTTTATAACATAATAACTTGTTTTTTCCATATGAATCATTCTCCTCTATTATAAATGTAATGTATGAATAATTAGTAATAAAATATTTTTAAAAATTTAACCACTTAATTATATCATATATATAATTAGATTATACATAAAGATTTTATCATCTATATATTTTATTATAAAGAATAAACCACGTTTTATGAGTAATATAATTATGAGGTGATAAATATGTTGAAAATTATAAAAAAATACTATTATGTTATTATCATTTTAATTGTAAGTGTATTTGGGTTTATCTTTATACCAAATAATGAAAAAGAGGTTGTAACATTTAATCCAATACCTACATCGCAACAACAAGAGGAAATAAAATACATTTATGTTGATATTAAAGGTGAAATCATGAACCCTGGAGTGTATAAAATAAAAGAATCTACTAGACTATTTCAATTAATAATATTGGCTGGGGGAGTAACGAATGAAGCTGATGAATTAGGATACAATTTATCAACAAAATTAAAAGATGAACAAATTATATATATACCTTCAATTAATGATGAATTGTCAATAATTACAGAAATTGAAGAAAACAGTAACAATGAATCTGTAAACATAAATCTTGCATCCTTAGAACAATTAGATACATTACCCGGAATTGGACCATCTACTGCTAGAAGTATTATAGAATATAGAGAAGAAAATGGATATTTTGAAACAATAGATGATTTAATAAATGTACCAGGAATTGGGGAGGCAACGTTAAATGAAATTCGAGAATTTATTACAACTTAAATATAAAGGAATTTATGTTGTAATATCATTCGTTTTATTATTTCTAGTAATAAACAATTGGTGGTATATAATTATAGCGCCATTTTATTTATTTTATTTATTTAATAATCATAAAAATATTTTAAAGATAATTTGCGTAATATTGCTAGTATATGTAGTAAGAATGGTTCAATTTGATCTAAATATAATAGGTCCGAATTCTGAATATAATGTAAATGTTATTAAGGATATTAAAATTGATGATTATACTAGTTTTAGTGGAAGATATAAATCACAATTAGTCAAAGTATCTATTAATGAAACAATGACTATTAAACCTGGGGATAAATTAATTTGTAGTGGGGAAATAAAGGAACCAATTAATAATACAACGCCTCATTTATTTAATTATAAAAACTATTTAAAATCACAAAATATAAAAACACTTTTATATTTAACTGATTGTAAAACTATTGGAGGATCATGGAATATTAATATTATTTCATATAAAATTAATAATTACATAGACAATCATTTTAAATATTCAAATAATTATATTAAAACGTTTATTCTAGCTGATAAATCAGGATTTGATGATAACTTAATTAATAGAATTAATACTATCGGAATAAGTCACTTGTTCGCTGTTAGTGGCTTACACATTTCATTAATAGTATTGTCAATTATGATTGTTTTAAAAAACATGAAAATAAAAGATTCAAATATTGAATATATAATAACTTTTTTTCTTGTTATATATATGATTATTACATCATTTACCCCATCAGTTGTAAGAGCTTCTTTAATGTTTATTTTTTTGATTGTAAATAAACGCTTAAAATTTGGACTTAGTAGTATTGATGTATTATCATTCATCTTTATTATTTTGGTTATAATTAATCCATATTATTATTACGATGCAGGGTTTCTATTAAGTTTTTTAGTTACTTTTGTAATACTATTAAGTAGTAATATATTAAATACAAATTCTAAATTAAAACAGTTGTTTCTTTTAAGCACAATATCCTTCTTTATAACAATACCAATTATTTTGAATTTAAATTATCAAATTAATTTTCTGTCGTTATTTTTTAATATATTTTTTCTATTTTATGTTACATATATTATTTTACCACTAGGGTATATAACTTTTTTAATACCTATTTTAGATAAATTCTATTATTTCTTTATTAGTATTTTTGAAATGTTTCTTAAAATTACATCATCAATTGATTTTTTTATAATACATATGTATTTTTCAAATGTGTTATCTATTATAATTTACTATATCATTATATTTTATGGCTTATATTCATATGAATATAACAAATCTTTTAAAAAAACATTCCTGTTTATAGCTTTACTTCTTATTTTAGTTTGGGGAGCACCATATTATAATATGGTTCAAAAGGTCACCTTTTTAGATGTTTATGGAGATTCGACAATTATAATAGATCGAGCTGATAAGTGTAATATAATTATTGATACAGGAGAAGTGGATGACTATGATACATTAGTAAATTATCTTAAAACAAATAACATAAAAAGGATTGACTACTTAATAATTACTCATTATCATAGTGATCATTATGGTGAAGCAAACGATGTCATTAAAAATTTCAATGTTAAAGAGCTGGTCAATAGACAAAATATTGATAGATATAATGGAATGATTAAATGTGGTAATATTAGTTTTTATATTTATCCAAATAAAACAAGTTACTCAAATGAAAACAATCGTTCAATTATTTTAAGCTTATTCATTAGTGACAAACACTATCTATTTACTGGTGATATTGAATCGCCACGAGAAACAGCTTTTATTCATAACTATGCTATCGATGTTGATTATTTAAAAGTTCCACATCATGGAAGTATTACAAGTAGTTCAATTCCTTTTATTGAAGATATATCACCAAAAGAAGTATTTATTATTGTTTCTAGAAGAAACAGAAATAATCATCCAAGTAGTATTGTAGTATCTCGTTATGAAAAAATGGGAATAAAGATATATCGTACAGATTTAGATGGAACAATTATTGTTAGATATATCTTTGGAAAAGAGTTTAAAAAGGTGCACGTACCATAAAAAAATATGATATAATACTTAAGAGGTGTTTTTAATGGAAAAACAAATATATTTAATTCATGGTAGTGATTCTTTTATTGTTAAAAGCAAAATGAAGAGTATCATAGCTAAGTATGATATTGATAATTTCAATCTCAATACTTATGATGCAGAAGAAACTAATATATCTAATGCAATAAACGACGCTACAACAATCCCTTTTATGTCTAATAAAAAAATTGTAGTTATTAAAAATGCTTATTTCTTAACGAATGAAAAGTTGAAAAAAGAAATTACCCAAAATATTGACGCTTTAGTAAAATATATTAATAATCCAGTTAAAGAAACAATCTTAATTGTCACAGCTCCATATGTTAAACTTGATGAAAGAAAAGCTGTAACAAAAGCATTAAAAACAAAAGCAGAAGTAGTGTTTTGTGAGTCTATGAAGAAAGTAGATTTAACATCTTGGATAAGAAGACAACTTGGTAAACAAGGAATAAAAATTGATAGAGAAGCGATGGACGAGTTTTTAAAAAGAGTAGAAAATAATACTCAAATAGCTGTGAATGAAATGAAAAAATTATTGTTGTATGCCGAAGGAATGGATTATATTTATATTGATACAATAAAAAAAGTAATTACTAAGAATCTTGAAGATAATGTATATGAAATTACTAATAATATATTAGAAAATAAAAGAAGTAAGGCATTAGAAATTTATAATGATTTAATAATGCATAGTGAGGATCCGCTCAGAATATTAGGTATTCTTGTAAATAAATACCGCGAAATCTTACAAGTGAAACTATTGCTTAAGGATGGTAAAAATCAAGCAGATATTTCAACATATTATCATTGTAGTAGTGGTAGATCTTATTATATGGTTAAGAATGCTAAAAGTATTAATATGGAAATTGTTAAAAAACATCTTATTCGATTAGAAGATTTAGATTATCAAATTAAATCAGGAAGAATTGATAAGAGAATTGGTATTGAATTATTCATACTAGGAACATAAATTTTAATATTTAGCTAAAGAATATATAAAAAATCCCAACAACTGTTGGGATTTTATTTATCATATATTTTGGATAATTAAAGTTATAAACTATTTACTAATTTAGCAAGTCTTGATTTTTGTCTAGCGACATAGTTTTTATGATAAAAACCTTTAGAAACTGCTTTATCCAATTTTTTACTAGCAAATGATAAAGCTATGATAGCTTTTTCTTTATCTTTGTTTTCTACACTAACTTCAACTTCTTTAACTGCGGATCTTAATCCAGATTTAAATGAAGCGTTAGCTACTCTTCTTTTTTCATTAGTAAGATTTCTTTTCATTTGTTGTTTAATATTAGCCATTTATGTCACCTCCGTTTTTACAAGCGTTATTATTTTAACAAATTAATATTGAAAATGCAACTATAAATAACTATTAATTAGTTTTCTTAGATTTTGTGAAAATATAACAGAATTTTGACTTGTTCTTTTTTTGGGACCTTTAAGATTTTTATGTCTCCTAATTTTTTTATTAAAAGCGCGTTGATTAAGCAATCCTAAGATATTATCATCAGTAAATATTAGCCCGTTTTGATTAATAGGATAAGCTTTTTTAGATAAAGCCATTGTTGCCACCCCATAATCTTGAGTTACAACAATATCTCCTATGATTGTTTTATTAATTAAAAAATAATCAACACTATCTGCTCCTTTATCTAAAATAAATACATTACTATATCCATCTTCATAGATATGAGTATTATCAAAAAACATAAAAACTTCAATCCTATATTCTTTAGCTAATTTTAAAATTTCTTTTTTAACTGGACAAGCATCAGCATCAACCATTATTCTCATATTATCACCATTACTAATTATAACATAAAAAAACCATTTCAAATAAGAAATGGTTTTATAAACTATAAGATTCCAGTTCCAAACAGTGTAGCACAAACTAAACTAATAGTAGTCATTAATTTTATAAGTATATCTATAGCAGGACCAGCAGTATCTTTGAATGGATCTCCAACTGTATCTCCTGTAATAGATGCTTTATGAGCAAAACTACCTTTTCCACCATGGTGTCCTTGTTCAATATATTTTTTAGCGTTATCCCAAGCACCACCACTGTTTGCCATAAAAATAGCTAACATAATACCAGTGATTAAAGTTCCAGCAAGCATCCCACCAAGCGCTTCAGCTCCAAATGTGAAACCAACAAGCAATGGTGAACCAATAGCTAAAATAGCAGGAACAATCATTTCTTTTAAAGCAGCATTAGTTGAAATTTCAACACATTTAGCATAATCAGGTTTTGCTGTTCCTTCTAATATACCAGGTATTTCTTTAAATTGTCGACGCACTTCTTCAATCATTTGATTTGCAGCTTTTCCAACACTTTTAATAGTTAATGAACTAAATAAAAATGCTAGCATCCCACCAATCATTAATCCAGAAATAACTTTTGCATCAGCAATATTAATACCACTAAGACCTGCAGCTTCAGTAAAAGCATTAAACAATGCTAAAGCAGTTAATGCAGCACTACCAATTGCAAATCCTTTTGCAATTGCAGCGGTAGTATTACCTACACTATCAAGCTCATCAGTAATTTCTCTTACACGAGGATCTAAATTTGCCATTTGAGCTATTCCTCCTGCATTATCAGCAATGGGCCCATAAGCATCTACACTAACAGTCATGCCTGCAGTACCTAACATACCAACAGCTGCGAGTCCAATACCGAATAAACCTCCAAAGTGAAATGCTAAAACAGTTCCAATAGCGATAATGATAACAGGAATTGCAGTACTTTCCATCCCGGTAGACATTCCACTAATAATATTGGTAGCATGCCCTGTCTCAGATTGTTGTGCAATCTCTTTTACAAATCTATATTCAGCAGATGTATAATATTCACTAACTAATCCAATTAACAATCCTATACCAAGACCTATAACAATACTATAAAATGGTCCGTATAGAAGTGGTAATGTTGAATTAGAAACAGAAAAAATTCCTTGATCTACAAAAATCCAATTTAATACAAATGCAGCAACAATAAAAATTAATCCAGCGATATATGTTCCTAATTTTAAAGCTTTATGAGGATTGTTTCCATCTTTTCCCTTAACAAATAAACTTCCAAGCATTGAAGCGACAACTCCAACTCCGGCTACAATTAAAACAAAAATTGCACCATCAATGGAATACCATAATGCTCCGATTGTCGCAGCACCAATAATTGAACTAACATAAGATTCTAATAAGTCACTACCCATCCCAGCAACATCACCAACATTGTCACCAACGTTATCAGCAATAACAGCTGGATTACGAGGATCGTCTTCAGGAATACCTGCTTCAACTTTACCAACTAAATCAGCTCCAACATCAGCTGCTTTAGTGAAAATCCCTCCACCAACACGACTAAATAATGCTATACTTGAAGCACCAAGACTATATCCAGCAGTTATTTCTACAGCGCTATAAGCTTCAATTCCAAAAACTTTAGTGGCTACTGTAAAAACAATAACAACACCTAATAATCCGAACCCAACAACGCTCATACCCATAACTGCTCCACCTTTAAAAGCAATTCCAAGTGCTCTAGTTATACCATGATCTTGAGCGGCAGTAGTTGTTCTTGCATTTGCATCTGTAGCACTTTTCATACCAATTATTCCAGCTGTAGCACTAAATAGAGAACCAAGGACAAAAGCAAGGGCTGTTCCAAGTCCGAGTGGAGAAATCCATATTATTGGAAATGCGATAACCACAAAGATAATAATAACGGTATATTCTCTTCTTAAAAAGGCTATTGCGCCTTCTTTAATATACCCAGATATTTCGATAACTCTTTCACTTCCTTGTGGTGCCTTAATGACTTGCCTGTAAAGGTAATAAGCATAAAATAATGCACTGATACTTAAAATCATAGTAACATATAGCAAATTTTCCATTCTCAACCTCCTCTTATTTTTACTTCTATATTTTATCAAATGTAAGCGCTATATTCAATAAATATTTAAAATCGATTTGTATACAAAATAAAAAATGTCAAAAAGGCGTTAAAGATTATTACTATTTAGTTTAACAAAAAGAAAGTAATAATAATGTCCAATCCAAAAATAGTTATTAAAAGGTAATAAAGATAATTAGGAATAAGTTTTACATATTTCACAATATTTGGATGGATAAATTTGATGACTAGATATGATCCTATTCCAAATAGAGTAGTTGGAATATAACAAACATAATACAGTTGACACGGTAAAAATTCTCCATAATTCCATAAAACAACACCATATAAATATTCGAACCCATATCCAGTAACTGCTTCTGATAATCCAGTTGCTAAAATTGCAACTATAATTAAAAGAATATTCTTAATATTTATATTTTTTATTTTCTTATTAATATAAAAGTCATATACAATAATTGCCATAACAATTCCACTTCCATAAAGTGGCTGATAAGGGCCAATTAAAATGGAATTATCATACCATCTTCCATAAGCAATTAAGTTAATAATTCTTTCTAATAAAAAACCACCAATTGAATAGATAATTAAATATATAAAATACTTTTTCATTTTCCTCACATCCTATTTCTATTATACTAATAATATGAGAAAATTGTATAAAAACATTAAATAGATTACATATTACTACTAAATAAGAGATATATTTGCTATAATTAACCCGAGGTGATTTAGATGGCACTAGTTATGGGTGACTATAATTTATTAACAGTAATAAGAGAAGCAGATTTTTCTTATATTTTATCGGATGGCGTTACCGAAGTATTTTTACATAAAAAACAAACTAATCATAATTTAGAACTCAATGAAAAAATTGAAGTTTTTTTATATTTTGATAATCAAAAAAGGATAACAGCTACAACAAACAAACCATTAGTAGATAAAGCTACTCCGGCTTTTTTAAATGTAGTTGGAGTAAATCCTAGATTAGGTATTTTTCTAGATTTTGGATTAATTAAAGATTTATTACTTTCTAGAGATGATTTACCTTTTATTAAAAAAGAATGGCCAGAAGTTGGAGATGCAATTTTTGTTAGATTAAGAGTTTCTAAAAACCAATTAACCGCAAAAATTATTTCAAGATACTCAATAAGAGATTACTTAACCCCACAAACAGAGTTAATTGAAGGTGAAAGTTATGATGCTTATTGTATTTATAAAGCTGAAGAAGGAGTTGTCTTCATAACAAAAGAAGGACATAGTATTTTTGTTTATTTCAAGCATTTAAGAAAAACATATAGATTAGGTGAAAAAGCATATATTAAAATTATAAATTGTAAATTAGATTTTAAATATAATGGAACCTTAATTGAACGAAAAGAAAAAATGTTAAGTAAAGATGCTGCAATAATTAAAACATATTTAGAAAAACATAATAATGTTATGAGTTTAACGGATAAATCAACACCAGAAGAAATAAATGAAATATTCAAAATGTCAAAAGGAGCATTTAAAAGAGCTTTAGGGACATTATATAAAGAAAAAAATATCTTATTAGAGCCAGGACAAACAAAACTCGTTAATCCTGTTGAATAATTATAAGGTATAATATATAATTGAAATGAAAATAATTGAAAAAAGGTGAGATTATGGGACGTAAATTTGAAGTAAGAAAAGCTGCCATGGCAAAAACGATGTTAAAGAAAAGTCGAATCTATTCAAGATTTGGTAAAGAAATATATATGGCTGCCAAACAAGGTGGAGCCAATGTTGATTCTAACTTAGCTTTAAAACATTTGATTGAAAAAGCTAAAAAAGCACAAGTACCGACAGATGTTATTAAAAGAAATGTTCAAAAAGCAGAAAGAGGACTTGGTGAAGATTTTCAACCTGTAAGATATGAAGGATTTGGTCCAGGTGGAATTGGAATTATTGTTGATACATTAACTGATAATGTTCATAGAACTGTTAGTGCCGTTAGAAACTGTTTTACTAAAATAGGAAAAACATTAGGAAAAGCTGGTACAGTTGAACATTCATTTACGCATTTATCACATACAACAGTAAAAGGTATGAGTGAAGAAGCAGTTTTTGAAATATTATTAATGGCCGATATTGATGTTCTAGAGATTAGTGAAGAAGATGGATTAGTTGAAATTGAAGCTGATGGATTTGATCTTGATAAAATTTCAGAAACTTTAATTGAAGCTAATGAAAATATTGAAATAGTTGAATCTGAAAGTGGTTGGTATCCTCAAAATTATATTGAGATAACACCAGAAGAACAAGCTTTGTTTGATAAGTTTATGAGCTTAGCTAACGAAGTAGAAGATATCCAAGAAGTTTATCATAATATTAAAGAAGACTAAGCACTTTTGTGCTTTTTTCTAATCAATATGTAAATTAAGTAATAATTTTTTTAAAAAACATTTAAAAAAAACTCTAAATACCATATTAGAGTTTTTTGTTTGTTTAAACCAGTTATTATTGTTATAATGAGCAATAGAAAATATGAAAGAAGTGATATTATCAAAAAAACAATTATATGGATATTTATTCTTTACTTCTTTCAAGGAGTAATACACAATCTAGGACATCCAGTAACACCGTATCTCGTTTCTAATTTAGGAATTGATGATTATATGTTTGGAGTCTTTTTTGCAGCGATGAGTTTTGGATTAATGATTGGTGCCCCAATTTGGGGAATACTTGGAGATAGAGGTAATAAAAGAATTTACATGGCTTTAGGATTAATTGTTTATAGTATTGGACAATTTATGTTTGGGTATTCAGGTAATCAATATATTATGGTTTTATTTAGATTTATTGCTGGATTTGGAGTAGCTGCTTCTGTAACATTGTTACTAAGTCATTTAATTTATTTAGCACCTAAAGAAGAAAGAACAAAATATATTGCTTGGAGTGTTGCTGTATTTACTATCGGATCGAGTCTTGGGTATTATTTAGGTGGATTTATGAGTACTAATCAGTTTTTTATTGATTGGTTAGGAACTGATGATTTAAAGAGAATTTTTTTGATCCAAGCAATTTTAAATGTTTTCCACGCACTAAATATGTATATTCATATTAAACAAGATAAAGAACCGAAAAATAATGAAAATAAAGTTTCATTAATCCAAGGATTTTTAGGTATAAAGAAGATGCATCCAAATCTAATTATTTTCTTAATATCGTTAACCTTTATTTCAATTGGAATGATTAATCTTAGTAAATTTATTGACGTCTACTTTAAAGAATTAGGATATAATCCGAATGAATTAGGAACGTTTGTATTTTGGACTGGAATTGTTTCGCTTTTGACTAGTATTTTTATTGTTCCAATAGTTGTTAGATATAAAAAAGAATTATCAATAATGATATGGATTCAAGTTATTAATAGTGTAATTATTTTTATTGTTTTTAGAGGAAACAATTTTTTATTATTAGTTTATACTATATTTATGATTTACGTAATATTAAAAGCTGTTTATTCTCCTTTAGAACAGAATTTTATATCAACCTTTGCACATGATGGTAAATATGGAACAATTATGGGTGTTAGACAATCATTTTTCGCAATAGGCATGGTGATAGGTCCATTAATAGGTGGGTTCTTGTATGATATTAAACCACTATATGTTTTTGATTTTAGTATTTTAATGTTTCTTTTAGGAATGATATTACTATTTTCTGTTAGAAAAAGACTAAGAAAAGAAGTTGCAGCATAACACAATAATTAATTGTTAAAATAACTAGATTATGATATAATTTTTTGTGAGGTGGTTAGATGAATCTACCAAATAAATTATCACTTATGAGAGTATTATTAGTACCGCTTTTAATATATTTCTATTACTTACAAGTACCTTTACACTCTTATTTATCTTCGGATTTTTATTTAAAGTTTTTAGCACCAATCTTTGTTGTTGCTTCTTTTACTGATTTTTTAGATGGATATATTGCTAGAAAATATCATTTAGTAACAGTATTTGGTAAATTTATTGATCCGTTAGCTGATAAATTATTAGTTATGGCGGCGTTACTATTACTTAGTGATGCAGCAATCGTTCCAATGTGGATTACGTTAATTATTTTATCAAGAGAGTTTATTGTAACAGGTATTAGATTAATCGCAGTTGGAGAAGGGAAAGTCATTGCAGCCAGTAAATTAGGGAAATATAAAACAGCTTCTACAATGGTAGCTTTAATATTGCTACTATTATACCCATATGCGGATATTTTCCCAGAAATAGGAATATATATTCTCTATCTTGGATTAATTCTAACTGTTGTTTCAGGAATAGACTATTTTATTAAAAATAAAAAAATAATTATGGAATCAATATAAAGAAAATTGAATGCTTGCTGCGTATTATATATGTAGTAAACTAAGGAGGAATACAAGTGGCTAATGATACAAGGAAAAAAGCATTAGATAATGCAATGAAAGAAATTGAAAAGCAATACGGAAAAGGTTCGGTAATGATTTTAGGTGATGATAACAGTCGTTTAAATGTTGAATCAATCCCTACTGGATCAATAAAATTAGATAAAGCTTTAGGGATAGGCGGATATCCTAAAGGAAGAATTATTGAAGTTTATGGTCCTGAATCTTCAGGTAAAACAACATTTGCACTTCATGCTATTGCAGAAGCTCAAAAAGCTGGAGGATATGCTGCTTTTGTTGATGCAGAACATGCTCTTGATCCTCAGTATGCAAAAGCACTTGGAGTTGATATTGACAACTTAATTATTTCTCAACCAGATACTGGAGAACAAGCATTAGAGATAACGGAAGCATTAATTAGAAGTGGAGCAATTGATATTATTGTCATTGATAGTGTTGCTGCATTAGTACCTGAAGCTGAAATAAGAGGAGACATGGGCGCAAGTCATGTCGGACTTCAAGCAAGATTGATGTCCCAAGCTATGAGAAAGCTTAGTGGAGCAATAAGTAAATCACAAACAATAACTATTTTTATAAATCAAATTCGTGAAAAAGTTGGAGTAATGTTTGGCAATCCAGAAGTAACACCTGGTGGAAGAGCATTAAAGTTTTATGCTTCAGTAAGACTTGAAATACGACGTGGAGAACAAATTAAACATGGTACTGAAATAGTTGGAAATTTAGCTCGAGTTAAAGTAGTTAAAAATAAAGTAGCTCCACCATTTAAAACAGTGATAGTTGATTTAATTTATGGGAAAGGTATTTCAAAAACAGGAGAAATCATTGATATTGCAGTTGAAGAAGAAATTATTAAAAAAGCAGGATCATGGTTCAGTTACAAAAATGAAAAAATTGGACAAGGTCGAGAAAATGTTAAAAAATATTTACATGAAAATCCAAATCTATTAAAAGAAATAGAATCTTTAGTAAGAGAAAAACTAGGCGTTTAAATTTAGCGCCTTTTATTTTGCAATAATAGATTATAATCATTGACTTTTTAGCGATAATAACGGTATAATAAAATAGTTATAAAATTATTTCTACTCATAATTATCATATTATGTTTACAATAAATATTGAATTATAAAAACGAACGGAGGAATAAATGTGGATAACACATTAGTATTAATTCTCTCTGGTCTATTATTTATAACCCTAGGTACAGTAGGTGGGTTTTTCCTACGTATTATGGTTGTTGAACGAGGCTTAAATAGAGCTCGTCAAAAAATTAATCATTTAATTGAAGACGCCGAAAAACAAGCAGATAAACACAAAAAAGAAGTTTTATTAGAAACTAAACAGGAAATTCATAATTTAAAATTAGATTTTGATAAACAAATAAAAGAAAGAAAAAGTGAGGTAGCTGCGACCGAAAATAAATTAATGCAACGAGAACAAGCATTAGATAGAAGAAGTTCTAATCTAGATAAACGTGAATTTAATTTAGACAAAAAAGAAGAAATAATCGAGCGTAAAAAACAATCATTAGATGACAAAAATAACAGACTAGATAAATTAATTGAAGAGCAAAACACAAAACTTATTGAAATTGCAAGATTTAGTGTAGAACAAGCAAGGGAGTTAATCTTAAAACGAGTAGAAGACGAAATGGATATTGAAATTGCTGTCTACATTAGAGAACGAGAAGAAAACGCGAAAATTGAAGTTGACAAAAAAGCAAAGCATTTATTAGCACAAACTATTCAAAAATACGCTCAAGATGTGACTAGTGAAAGAACAGTCTCAGTTGTTACATTACCAAATGATGAAATGAAAGGTCGTATTATTGGACGTGAAGGAAGAAACATTCGAACAATTGAAGCACTTACAGGAGTAGATTTAATTATTGATGATACACCTGAAGCAGTAGTTTTAAGTGGATTTGATCCAATTAGAAGAGAAATCGCTAAAAGAACAATTGAATATTTAGTAGCTGATGGAAGAATCCATCCAGGTAGAATTGAAGAAGTTGTTGAGAAAACTAGAGACGAAGTAGACCGTTTTATTAGAGATAAAGGAGAAGAAGCCGTTTTTGAAGTCGGAATCGGTAGAGTTCATCCTGACATTATCAAACTACTTGGTAGACTACATTTTAGAACAAGTTATGGACAAAACGTATTAAGACATTCAATTGAGTGTGCATTTTTGTCAGGTAAACTAGCAGCCGAAATCGGTGAAAATGAAGTTTTAGCGAAACGTGCTGGATTACTACATGATATTGGTAAAGCAGTTGATCATGAAGTTGAAGGATCTCATGTTGAAATTGGCGTTAATATAGCTAATAGATATAAAGAACCTCTCGCAGTAGTAGACGCTATTCAAACACATCATGGTGACAAAGAACCTAAAACGATTATAGCTGTTTTAGTCGCAGCTTCAGATGCTTTAAGTGCTGCAAGACCTGGTGCTAGAAGTGAATCATTAGATTCTTATATTAAACGTTTAGAACAATTAGAAAGTATTTCTAAAAACATACCTGGTGTTGAACAAGCATACGCTATTCAAGCAGGTCGTGAAGTTAGAGTAATTGTTGAACCAACAAAAGTAGATGACACAATGGCTTATAAAATTGCACGTGATATTAAAGAAAAAATAGAAGAACAATTATCTTATCCAGGAACTATTAAAGTAACTGTAATAAGAGAAACAAGAGCTCAAGATATCGCTAAATAAAAGCCTTCTTCGGAAGGCTTTACTTATTTGAGGTGAGAAATATGGAGTATTTTGATTTATATAATGAAACAGCTCAAAAAATAGGTAAACAAGTTCCTAGAGGAACAAAATTATTAAATGGAGAATATCACCTGGTTGTTAATGTATGGATTAGAAATGAAAAAGGTGAATATCTTATCCAACAACGAAATAAACTTACAGATATAATCCCATTTATGTGGGCTACGACAGCTGGTGCGGTAGTAGCCGGAGATACATCTCTAAAGACAGCATTAAAAGAAACGTTAGAAGAAATTGGAGTTGTCTTAATAAAAGAAAATCTTAAACATGTAAAAAGATATTTTATAAATGATGATTTTGGAAACTATATTATGGATATTTATCTAATTGAACAAAATGTATTATTAAATGAGTTATTACTTAATAAATTAGAAGTTAAGAAATGCAAATATGCATCAATGAAAGAAATAATAACAATGATTAAAAATAAAACATTTTGGGATTATATTAAAATTTCACAAGATAATAATTACTTTGAATTAATAGAAAAGAGTTGATATAATGAAAATCTTATTTATAGGAGACGTTTTTGGAAGTAGAGGAATGGAAGCTTTATATAAATATTTACCAAAGATAAAACAAGAATACAAACCTAACTTAATATTTTTGAATGGTGAAAATGTTGATCGCGGTTTTGGAATAAGTGAATTTATTTATAAAGATTTAATGAAACTTGGAATAAGTGTTGTAACACTTGGGAATCACTCATTTTCAAAACGCGAAATAGTTAATTTTATTGATGATTCAAATATTATTAGACCTGCTAATTATGGAGATTCAGTTCCTGGAAAAGGATATATAACAATTAACTACAATGATAAAAAAATAACAGTAATTAATCTAATGGGTAGAATTTTTATGGGTGATCCACTTGATAATCCTTTCAAAAAAGCTGATGAAATATTACAAAAAATAGATAGTGATTACGTTATTATTGATATGCACGCAGAGGCATCAAGTGAAAAAATCGCTTTAGCTCATTATTTAGACGGTAGAGTTACCGCGGTAGTGGGAACACATACGCATGTTCCAACAGCGGACGCAATGGTTTTCCCTAAAGGAACAATGTATATAACAGATATTGGTATGAGTGGTACTAAATATGGTATAATCGGTGGAGATAAAGACATTATTCTTAACAAGTTTCTAGACGGAATGCCAAGACGTATAAAAGAAGACTTATCTTCAACATTACAATTTAATGCGGTTATTATGGATACAGATTTAAAAAAAATAAAGTCAATAAACATTTATGAATAAGGCTTCCTTATTCATTTTGTTTAGAAAACAAGAATTATATTATACGTTTAAAAAAGGTGATGAAAATGGCAAAAGATTATTCAAAATATTTTATTAAACCATCTATTAAAGATGCTAGAAAAAGAAAATCACAAGAAACACCAGTGATTGATTTTAATAAGCATATTAATATTAAAGGTTTTGGTAAAGGGAGAACATATAAAATTAATACCTATGGTTGTCAAGCAAATGAAGCTGATACTGAAAGAATAAAAGGTATTTTAGAATTACTAAATTTTACTGAAAGTGACACTTTAGAAGATGCTGATATTATTTTATTAAATACTTGCGCAGTAAGAGAAAATGCTGAAAATAGAGTTTTTGGAGAACTTGGAAGATTAAAACAATTTAAAAAAAATAATCCAGATTTAATATTAGGTGTTTGTGGATGTATGACACAAGAAGAAAAAGTAGTAGAACGTATTCTTAAAAGTTTTCAATATGTAGATTTAGTTTTTGGAACACATAATATTTATAAATTACCGGAATATTTGGAAACAGTAGTACTGTCAAAAGAAAAAGTTATCGAAGTTTTCTCAGAAGAAGGATCTATTGTTGAAAATATACCAAGAGTACGAGCAAATACTCGCAAAGCATGGGTTAACATAATGTATGGATGCGATGAGTTCTGTACATATTGTATTGTTCCATATACAAGAGGTAAAGAAAGATCAAGAAACAAAGATGATATTATCAATGAGATAAAAGAATTAATTAAAGAAGGATACAAAGAAGTTACTTTATTAGGCCAAAATGTTAATAGTTATGGACGTGACTTTTTAGATGTAGATTATAAATTTGCTGAATTGTTAAAAGATCTTAATAAATTACCAATTTCCAGAATTAGATTTACAACCTCTCATCCCAAAGATTTTGATTTAGAGACTGTGAAAATACTTTCGCAAGGCGGTAATTTAATGCCTTACATTCATCTTCCAGTCCAATCTGGAAGTAACGAAGTACTAAAAAGAATGAACCGTAAATATACGAAAGAATCATATAAAGAAGTAATTGATAACATTTATAAATATATTCCTAATGTATCATTGACAACTGATATTATAGTAGGTTTTCCGGGAGAAACAAAAGAACAATTTGAGGAAACCATTGATTTAGTAAAATACTGTGGGTTTGAAGGTGCCTATACTTTTGTATATTCAAAAAGAGCTGGAACACCCGCAGAGCATTATCCAGATAATACTCCTTTTGAAGAGAAAAAACAACGTCTATATCAATTGAATGATATAGTTAATGAAGGCTATTTAAGAGGTAACAAGCGTTTTGAAGGCAAAATAGTTAAGGTCTTAGTTGATGGAACTTCGAAACATAATGATGAAATTCTCGCAGGATATACTGAAAACAATAAATTAGTTAATTTTAAAGGAAATAAATCATTAATTGGTGAAATAGTTGAAGTAAAAGTAACAGAGGCTAAAACGTGGTTTCTTAAAGGTGAACAAATTGAAAACTCTTGACATTCTTATCAAAGAAATATCAAATGACGCTGTTGTTAAGCGGTTTAAAGAATTAGAAAAAGTCATTGATAATGATGAACTTCTAAATAAAGATTACAAACAATTATTAAATCTTCAGAAAATAATGGTTATTAAAAGAGAAAAAAATAGTAAAGATTTTGATGAAGCAAAGAAAAATTATTATCGCGCGAAAGAGAATGTTATGAAACATATTATCCTAAATGAGTATTTAGATTTACTTGAAGAAATAAACTATGATCTTCGATTAATCCAAAAAATAATTTCACAAGATATAAATATAGATTTCAAATAATAATTATTAAATCTCTACTATTATATGAATACCGGGAAATGTCTCTGAAGAGCAATTTCCCCTTGATTTACAAAAAAAAATAAGATATACTATATTTAAGGTTTTTAACTATATAAGGAGTGTTGTACATGGCTAGAAGAAAACGCAAGGATGAAGAATATATCTTTTTGTATTCTAAAAAGGTGAAAATAGCTAAACTAGTAGAATCATTTACAGTTATTCCATCACATGAAATTGTAAAATATTTAAAAAACAAAGAAATATATTTGCCATACTATTTACATAAAGCATTAGTAAGAAAAAATATTGCTCCCGCTATTGCTACAGCGGAAAGTACAAATAAATTTTCTGATGAAATGCGACATCGCTTGAAATGGTTTGATAGATTTACTATTTTCCAACTTGAACACTTAGCTTCAAGTTATCAACTAAGTATAAATGTTAATGAGTATAAAAAGGATTTTTGGGATATTATAGTAAGAAATAGAACTGATTTAGGAATTAATAATTTAGAATTTGTAAAGCTTAAAAATTTAACTATGAAATATGCTAAAGAACCTCAAGAATCTTATGAATCTGTACGTCGTAATTTCGATCAAGTATATTTTGAACCAGTAGGATATTTTGATGGTACAAAGATTGAAGAAGCGAAAGAAGTTTTAACTAGTGCTACAACTTTAGTTGAAGTTAGAGAGTTAGGTGCCATATACGGTGTTGAAATACCAAGAAGAATAAATAAAAAACAATTAATTGATATAGTTGCTATTAAATTGAATTTTGATCAAGAAAAAATAGACGAAATTTCTAAAAAATCAATTATAGAGATTGAAAGATATGCTAAAAGAAGAAAAATAAATGTATCAATTGAATTAAAAAAATCAGATATGATTGAATACATTTTAATTAAAATGCCACAAGAAGAAGTTCCTAAATATACAAACTCATTAAAAATATTCGCAGGAATGAATATTGAAGAATACTTATACAATTTAAAATTTGAAGAAATCGCTGAAAAAGTTAGCGAAGCAAGAAAACTCAGAATTCAAAGAATTATTGTTGCTGCTGCTGCGATAGGGCTAATTTGTTTAATAATTTACTTATTTATGAATTTATATAATTAAAAAAGGTGATATAAAATGGAGAATATTGATAAATCACAATACACGCCAATGATGCGCCAGTATTTAACGATTAAAGAAGACTATAATGATGCTATAGTCTTTTTTAGACTAGGGGATTTTTACGAAATGTTTTTCACTGACGCTTTTTTAGCTTCAAGAGAACTAGAAATCCAACTTACTGGTAGAGATGCTGGAGCGAAAGAAAAAGTTCCAATGTGTGGTGTTCCTCATCATGCAGCAGATGCTTATATTAAAAAACTAATTTTAAAAGGTTACAAGGTAGCTATTTGTGAACAAGTAGAAGATCCAAGTATTGCTAAAGGATTAGTTAAAAGAGATGTAGTAAGATTAATAACTCCAGGAACGTTTATTGAAAATAAAAGTGATGAAATAAGTTATTTAGCAGCTATAGGAATAAATATTAATAGTTACACAATAAGTTTTTTAGATTTATCAACCGGAGAATCATATTCATTAATAATTCCTAAAGATTTAAATATTTTAATTAATGAATTATTACAAATTTCTCCAAAGGAAATAATAATTTCTAATTTTTTTGATAAAACACATTTAGAAAAATATATTAAATCTGAAGGAATTGTTGTTTCGATTAACAATGAAATTGATGTTCCTGATATATTTAAGGATTTGTATAAAGATTTACCTACTAAAGAAGAAAAAAAGACTTTTAAAAGATTACTTAACTATATTGTTAAAACTCAAAAAAGAGAGTTAATGCATTTAAAGAAAGTAATAATATTAGAAGCATCTTCATATGTAAAAATGGATGCAAATTCAATTAGAAATCTTGAGTTAACTGAAACTTTAAGACATAATAATAGAATCGGAAGTTTATTTTGGCTAATAGATAAATGTGAGACCGCGATGGGTTCCCGCTATTTAAAAAAACAAATTTTAAGACCATTAGTTAATAAGAAAATTCTTGAAACAAGATATGATACAATTGATGTTTTAAATAAAGAATTTATTACTAAACAAGAAATAAAAGATTTATTAAAAAATGTTTATGACTTAGAAAGAATAGTCGGTCGTATTTCATATGGGAATACAAATGGAAAAGATTTAGTTCAATTACGTAAATCATTAAGTATTTTACCTGATTTAAAGCAAAAACTATTAGTCCTAAAAAATTCCCATACTTCTTTTTTGGCTGAATCAATAGATCCATTATCCGAATTTTACGAATTGTTGAAACAAGCAATAGTTGAAGACCCACCTTTAACAATTAAAGAGGGGAGAATCTTTAAAGAATATTATAATAAAGATCTTGATAGTATTAGAAACAATGCTTTAAACATTAAATCATGGCTGAAAGAACTTGAAGAAAAAGAACGTCAAAAAACAGGGATTAAGAAATTAAAAATTGGATATAATCGTGTTTTTGGATATTATATTGAAGTTCCAAAAGGACAAATTCAAAATGTTAAAGATGAATTTGGATATACAAGAAAACAAACTCTTTCAAATAGTGAACGATATGTTACACAACAATTAAAGGAAAAAGAAATTATAATTTTATCTTCCGAGGAAAGAAGTATTAAATTAGAATATGAACTGTTTTTAGAAATAAGAAATATTGCGCGAAATAATATTTCCATAATTCAAAAAAACGCTAATATTATAAGTGAAATTGATATGATGATCAATCTAAGTATTATTAGTGAAGAGCTAAATTTAGTAAGACCAGTTTTAGTGGATAATCATACTATCGAAATAATCGATTCTAGACATCCTGTAGTTGAAAAAGTTTTAACAGAAGAAAATTTTGTACCAAATAATATTATCTTAGATAAAAAAACAAATATTTTATTAATTACAGGTCCTAATATGTCAGGTAAATCAACATATATGAGACAAATGGCTTTAACGACTATTTTAGCTCAAATAGGTTCTTTTGTTCCTGCGAAAAGTGCTAAATTACCGGTATTTGATGCGATTTTCACAAGAATTGGAGCTGCGGATGATTTAGTTAGCGGAAAATCAACTTTTATGGTTGAAATGTTAGATGCTAATAATGCTATCAAAAATGCTACAAAAGATTCCCTAATTCTCTTTGATGAAATAGGAAGAGGAACCGCAACATATGATGGGATGGCTTTAGCCCAAGCAATTATCGAATATATTCATCAAAAAATAAAATGTAAAACATTTTTCTCAACCCATTATCATGAATTAACAGATTTAGAACAATCATTACCTAATCTTAAAAATGTTCATGTTAGTGCGAAGGATAAGAATGGTTCTTTAATTTTTTTGCATAAAGTTAAAGACGGGCCAACTGATAAATCATACGGAATTAATGTAGCTAGACTAGCTGACCTTCCAAAAGGATTAATTGAAAGAGCTAAAATAATTCTATATGATTTAGAAAAAAACCATCAAAAACTATCAGAATCAATTAATATAAATTTATTTAATTTTGATGATTATATTGAAGTAGAAAAGGTAACAAAAGAAGAAAACGCACTAATTAAAGAATTAAAAGAAGTTTCAATTGACGATTTAACACCTTTAGAAGCTTTAAATATTCTAAATAAAATAATTAATAAATTATAATTTCAATAAAAATATATTTTAACAATATAAATAAAAAGTAACTACAATTGTTTTTTGAAATAATGTTAAAATGTGTTAAAATTAATAGACATAATAAAAGGTCCTTTCAATGGTTGTATGCAATATCATTATATCGGGATTTTATTATGTTTTTTTATATAAAATAATTCTTTTATTATATTATCATAAAGGCAAATGTTGAACATCTATATTTTTTGATTTTTATTTTTTATAGAAAAAACAATGTTTTTCACATATAATAATAATGTTAGAAAGAAGTTGATAAAATGGGAAAAATAATACAGTTGAGCGATACTTTAAGCAACTTAATCGCAGCTGGTGAAGTTGTTGAAAATATGGCTTCAGTAGTTAAAGAGTTAGTTGAAAACTCTGTAGATGCGATGAGCACTAATATTAAAATTGATTTACTTGAATCAGGGTTAAATGAAATAAAAGTTACAGACGATGGAACAGGTATGAGTAAAGAAGATATGAAAATGGCTATTAAAAGACATGCTACATCAAAAATAAAAACTAACCATGATTTATTTCATATTTCATCACTTGGTTTCCGTGGTGAAGCAATTCCTTCTATTGCCTCGGTTTCTCATTTAGAAATTATTAGTAGTGAAGGAAAAGAAGGGTACCGTATTTTTTTATTAAAAGGTGAAATTAAAGAAGAAAACGAGGCTATTCCTAGAAAAGGAACAAGCATGACAGTAAGGTATCTTTTTTACAATACGCCCGCAAGACTAAAACATTTAAAAGCAACTAATACTGAATTATCGTTTATCGTTGATTATATTAATAAAATAGCTTTATCGCATCCGTACATTTCTTTTACACTTACAAATAATAATAGAACAATTTTCCAATCAACAGGATCAGGAGATATTTTAAAAGTATTATTAAATATTTATTCACTAGAAATAATTAAGAATATGGTTCCGTTTTATGGAAAAAATCAATATTTTGAAGTTAGTGGTTATTTAACAAAACCAATTTTTAATCGTTCATCACGAAATCATATTACAGTGATAGCTAATAATCGTATGATAAAAAATAACAAAATTATATACGCAGTAAATGAAGCATATAAAACATATTTACCAGTTGGTAAATATCCGATTTTATTTCTTAAAATTAATTTAGATCCATTGTTGATAGATGTTAATGTTCATCCTCAAAAACTTGAAGTAAAATTTACTGAAGAAAGAATGCTTTCCACTTTAATTAAGACTACTATTTTAGAAAAATTAAAAACATTATCTTTAATTCCTGAAATGAAAGAAAAAACAATCGATAATACCAAATATGAAACATTAAATTTAATATCTTCAAATAACGAGAATCCAAATATTCTTAAAGAAGACTTTATTAACTATCAAAATATTACAAATATTAAAAATACTAAAATTGACAGTGAACAAATACATGATCAAATTACCCAAAATACAAAAACGGAAAGCCCAAAAAAATTGCCAAGATTAGAATACATTGGTCAATATTTAGGGACATATCTAATTGCGCAAAATGAAGAAGGGTTATATATTATTGACCAACATGCTGCTGCCGAAAGAATAAGATATGAAAATTATTACAAAAGAATGGCATCTTCTAAGATTGAAACTTATCAACTATTAATTCCTATAACATTAGATTTATCAAATAAAGATGTTATTGCATTAAAAGATAAACTAACATTATTATCTCCATTAGGAATCGAATTAATAATTAATGAAGTGAATACTATTGATATTACTAAAGTACCGACTTGGTTTGTAAAAGGATACGAAAGAATTTATACAGAAGAAATCATTAAATATCTTTTAGAAGGTAAAGATATCGGAATTATGCAAGTTAAAAATTCTTTAGCTAAATTATTGTCTTGTAAACATTCAATTAAAGCTAATAGATATTTACATAGAAATGAAATCGATAAACTTTTACATGATCTTGAGGATTGTAATAACCCATATACTTGCCCACATGGGAGACCGACAATTATTAAATTTACACAAAATGAAATAGAAAAACTATTTTTGAGGATTATGTAATGATTATTGTTATAATCGGTCCAACAGGAATTGGTAAAACAAAACTATCAATCGCACTGGCGAAAAAATATCATACTGAAATAATATCTGGAGATAGTATTCAAGTATATAAAGGGTTAAATATTGGTAGTGCAAAAATTAAGGAAAGTGAAAAAGAAGGAGTAAAACATCATTTAATAGATGTTTTAGAACCTTATGAAGATTTTAATGTTGCCCTTTTTCAAAAAATGGCAAGGGAAAAGATTGATGAATTAGAAAGCAAAGGAATTCCACCAATAATTGTTGGTGGGACAGGTCTTTATATTAAAAGTGTCTTGTATGATTATAATTTTGAAAATACTAGTAGAGATTATTCCTTGAATACTAAATATCAAAAATATTCTAATGAGGAACTTCATAAAATACTTACTGAAAAGGATTATGAAAGTTCGTTATCAATTCATCCAAACAACCGAAAAAGAGTAATACAAGCTATCTCAAGATCTTCAGTTAATAAAGTTTCTAAAAACAAGAATAAAGATATTCCACTTTATGATTTTAAAGTTATTGGTTTAACAATGGAACGAGAAAAACTTTATAGATTAATTAATAATAGAGTAGATAAAATGATGAGACAAGGATTACTAAAAGAAGTTGAAGATTTATCAACTAAAGGAATTAATTCAAATAGTGTCAATAGTATTGGTTATAAAGAGTTATATAAATATTTAGCTGGTGAATACGAATATGATTACGCTGTGGATAAAATAAAGCAACATTCACGCAATTTAGCTAAAAAACAATATACCTTTTTCAATAATCAATTTGATGTAAACTGGATTCAAGTAAATATCCGTCATTTTGGTAAAGTAATCGAAGAAGCTATTAAAATAATCGAAAAAGAATAATTTTTTAATCAAGTATTTTTACTATAAATAAGAATGCAAGGTGAAAACTATGAAAATTCCATTTAAAGATAAATTTGCAGATGTAGTTGTTTTTATTGCCAGACCAATAGTTAATTTAATAATGGCTAGAGAAATTACAGTGGTACCAACAGGCGATATAATTAATAAAGATCATGAACAGTTTATTATGATTTCAAATCATTTTAATACTTGGGATGCCTTTGTGGTTATGAAAACTGTCAAAACAAAAATCCGGTTTTTAGCGACCACTATTGCCTTTCTAGATCCAGGAAAAGGATTTGGAATAGGATTTTTAGCTAGGGCTATTCCGAAACAAGTTGGAAAACCTGATTATATGGCTGTACGACAAATTTATAATTATTTAGAAATGGGATATAGTATCGGCATTTTTCCTGAGGGAGATAATACTTTCTATGGTGAAACATTACCTATTTTTAAATCAACTGGAAAACTAATTAAAAAAGCCGGAGTAGATGTTATTTTAGTTAAACAACAAGGAGGATACATTTCTCAACCAAGATGGGCTGATTATTTTTCTAAAAATGGACAAGTACATACAGAAACGTCAACACTTTTAACAAAAGAAGCAATAAAAGAATTAACGCCTAATAAAATAAATCATATAATTGAAAAAGCAATTTACAATAATGATTATGATTTTCAAAGAAGTGAAATGATAAAATTAGATCGTAAAAAAAGAGCTGAAGGAATTGAAAGATTAGTTTATTATTGTGATAATTGTGGTGGAGTATTAACTGTCTTTGGGCAAGATGACGATATTATTTGTTCCAAGTGTGGTAGAATAGGTCATATTAATGAGTATGAATTTATTGAAGGAAATAAATTTGATAATTTAGTTGATTACAATAAATATCAATATTCCAAAATAGAAGAGGTAATAGCTAGTGAGTTCGTTTTTGTTGTGACATTGAATTTAGTAAATAGTGTAAAAATGAAAAATATAAAATTAGGAAAATATAAAGTTAGATACAAAGATAAAAAATTATATTTAACTAGTAATTCCTCTTCCTATATTTTTGAACTTGAGAAAATGAAATTTCCAGTGAATACAATGCGTAACAGTTTTAGTTTTGATTATGATGACCGCATTTATAATTTTACTGATATAAGACATCAATTTGTTCTATTTGAAATGTGTCGATATTTAAATGGGGGTTATAAAGAATAATGGTTGAAAAAAAAGTAAAATCAAAAATTGATTTATGGATTTCAGTTCTTTTATGGGGAAGTTGCATTTTTATTGTGATAATAGGATTTACTTTACCATCTAATGAAATATGGAGTTATTATTTAATTATTGCTCCAATGCTGGGATTGATAGTATGGATATTATTAGGATCTTATTATGAGTTAAAAGAGGATTTAATTTATATAAGAATAGGACCGTTTTTTTGGAGAATTAAATATGAAAATATTAAATCAATAAAATTAACAAAAAACATGCTTTCCTCAATGGCACTAAGCATTTATAGAATCGAGATTACAGAACATAATAAAGGCTATTTTAGAGGGACAACAATGATATCACCTGTAAATAGAGAACAGTTTTTAAAAGAATTAAAAAGTCGATGTTATAATTTAAAAAAATGAGGATATAAATACTCGTTTTTTTAAATTAAAAAAATAAAAATTAAATAATATTTTGGAGGTGTTTCAATTGAAGAGATTTATTACTATTATGATATTGTTTTTAATGCTTTTTACACCAGTAATAAATATAAATGCAAAAGACATTATTGAAGCACAAAGTATTTCTAAACGAACATATCAAGAAACAGAAAATGGCGCAATTAATGAAAGTTCATCATTTACGAATATTGTTATTTTTATTAAGTTTGCGGATGAAACAAGTTATAATGCTCCATATAATTATGATTATTATGAAGATTTATTTAATTCAACAACTAGTGCTAGTTTGAAGAGTTATTATTTAGAAGTCTCATATAATCAACTAACAATTGATTCATACATCGTTAATGATGGAACAACAATGATTTATTATCAAGATACACATAATAGATCATATTTTGAAGTGTATGATGAAATAACTAATCCTGATGGATATGATGGATCTTCTGGCAATACTCAATCAGATCGTGAACATACATTATTGAAAAGAGCGATTGATTATGTAGAAGATAATAATTTAGTTTCATCTTCAATTGATTTAGATGTGAATGAGGATGGAGATATTGATAGTATTACTTTTATGGTAAGTGGTGAAGATAACGGTTGGAATACTTTATTTTGGCCTCATAAATGGAATTTATCAACATATTATGACTATATATCTGAAGAGTACTATAGTAATGCACCTACAATTAACGGAAAATATGCATATACTTATACATTTGAATTATTAGGAAATAGTACTAGCTATGATGTAAAAGTAGATGTCGGAGTTTTAGCACATGAAACTTTTCATTTAATTAGTGCACCTGATTTATATCATTACTATAGATATTTTAATATTGAACCTGTCGGAGATTGGGGATTAATGGATGGAACAACTACTATTTCCAGTCATATGCTTGGCTATATGAAAGAACAATATGGTAACTGGATAACAAGTGTTGCTGAAATAACTGAAAGTGGGACATACACATTAGCTCCAATGGCTGATTCAGCTAATAATTTATATAAGATAGATTTAGATTATTCCAATGAGTTTATTTATTTAGAATATCGCCTTCAAGAAGGGATGTTTGAAACATATTTACCAAATAGCGGATTACTTGCTTATCGGGTTGATTTTGACTATTTTGATGAAGGAAATGAATACGGATATTATAATCCATCAGGTATTCCAAATGATGAATTATTCATTTTTAGACCAGGAATAGATATTACTACATTACCATTGATATTTCCTGAGATTAATGACGTTAATGTTGATGAAGATGGTGATATTGATAATGCTGCTATAAGCAATAATAATTTTTATAATGAAATGGGAAATGATACTGATATTGCTATGTTTTATAGTGATGGAGAGTTAATTGATATAAAAATATATAATGTAATTGAACACGATGGGGTTATAACTTTTGATATTTATTTACCACCGAAAATAGAACTTATTTCTGAGATTGATATTCCTAATGGAGACGAATTATATTTATATGATGGAAATGGATTTGAATATCGTTTAAATATAAATAATATTCCGAGTAATACACTTGTTTACTATACTCAAGATGGAACTACTCCAGATAATAATTCGACTTTATATGATGGTGGAATTATAACATTTGATGCTGAAAGCAGTATTATAAAAGCGGCAGTTTATGTTGATGGTATTTTAGTTAGTAATTTAGAAAAAGAATTTAATTTTGTTAATGATATTGAAACAAATCATAATCCTTATGGAAATTATCAAAATATTGTTTGGTATTTAGATTTAAAGGATGATAATAGCACATATAAATTACATTTTTATAGTAATTCATTAATTGAATCAGATTATGATTATATTTATGTAACAAATAGTTTAGAAACATTAACTTATACAGGTACTACTATGGCTAACAAAGATTTATCATATAATGAGGATATTATTATTCAATTTACAAGCGATCAAAGCAATGATGAATATTATGGATTCCAAGTTGATATTGATTTACTAATTGATATGCAGTTATCACTTAATGGTGACTCAATAATTAATTTAGAAATATTTGATGATTATATAGAACAAGGTGCAACATTATCTGGTAGTGATGCAGAAGATTATACTTTAGAAATCGTTGGAATTGTTGATACTAGTGTTTTAGGTGATTATACTATTACATATAATGTATTAGATAGTAACTTAAATATTATAAAAACAGTTAATAGAATAGTAACTATAGTTGATACTATTTCTCCAATAATTACATTAAATGGTGAAGATGAAATTAACGTAGAAGTATTTAATAATTATTTTGATGAAGGAGTAGTATATTCTGATAATTCTAATGATATTTTAAGTTATGATATTTTAAATTTGGTGGATACAAATATTGTTGGAGTATATGAAGTTCAATATTCAGCAACTGATTTATCAGGTAATATTACTACAATGATAAGAATAGTAAATGTAGTTGATACAGTTGCTCCAAATGCATCTTTACTTGAGGGAATTGATACTGTATATATTGGAACAGAACACTTTCTTTCATCAGTTGAATATACTGATAATTATTATGATATATGTAATATTGAAATAAACGGTAGTGTTGATACAACAACTGTTGGTACTTATATTGTTGAGTATACTGTCACAGATGGTAGTGGAAACAGTACAAAAATTTATCGGTATATAAATGTAATTGAAAATGAAATAGAAACAGTAATTAATTTTACAATTGGAACATCATTAACAACACTTGAAATAGGAAAAGAATATATTCCAGGAACATGTAATGTTACTATTTCAGGATTATCAACTTCACTAGCTTGTGAAGTTGATATATCGGCAATTGATTCATCAACTGAAGGAACATATAATATAGTTTATAGTACTGAATATTTAGGAGTAACATATACAAAAGTTAGTTATGTGTTTATTTATGATGAAGCTAATCCTCTTATTTGGTATTATGATAAAAGCAGGAGGGGATACTTATGAGAAAGATTATATTAGTATTTCTTTTATTGCTTGTCGTAATCTTAACTAGTTGTCAACCACGTGATATTTCAACAGTTTTAAATGAAGGATATGATATTATAGGTATTAATGAGGAATGGGAAGATGCTGGATGTATATTACATATTAATTCAGATCTTCTAATTGAGATGGAAGTATTTTCAAATAATATTGATTTTACAACTCCAGGAGAATATCAAGTTGTCTATTATGCTGAATATGGTAATGAAGAATATACTTGTTTAAGAATTGTAAAAGTTATAGATGAAGAATCTCCTCTTATATCTTTAAATCCAGGAATTGATACTATTTTAGTTGGTGAAGAATGGGAAGATGCAGGAGTAACTGTAACTGATAATTTAGACGAATCACCTACTATAGTAGTTACTGGCACTGTAAATAACAATATTGTAGGAAGTTATGAAATTACCTATACTGTAACGGATGATTTCTTTAATACTACAGTAATAACAAGAATAGTAAATGTTATTGAATAGGCAGTATATCACAAGATATGCTGCTTTTTCTATGTTTCATTTTTAATGTTTATTTTTGTTATCTAAATAGGATTATGTTATAACCCGAGTTTTATAGTTTGAAACACAAATCTATAAAGTTCACAACATCAATACAACAAGTTTACTACAGTTTACTAGACACTTAAAAGGCTAGAAATAGCAATTTAGGTGTTTTTTGTATAAATTAAACTATAAAACAAAAAAACCACATATTTTTGTTGTATTAAGTTGTACTAAGTTGTATAATTATAGTGTCGGGATGTGATAATATGTTTATTAAGAAATCGAAAGTGCCAAATTCTAACGATTATAATATTTATTTAGTGGAAGGATATAGAGAAAGGGATGGCAAAGTCAAGCATAGAACTTTGAAGAGTTTTGGAAGATTAAGTGTTTTACTAAAACAAGATAACAATGTATTAGAAACCCTGGAAAAGCAGGCAAAAGAATTAACGCTTAAACAAGAACAAGACACTCATAATTTTATGTTCATTGATTTGTCAGAAAAACAAAATGGGTCACAAAGACCCTTAAACTATGGATATATCTTTCTTGAAAAAATCTATAACAAAATAGGAATTTCAAAGTTTATGAACAACTATCAAGATACAGTGAGATGTCAGTACAGCTTAAATGACATCTTAAAGTTACTTGTATTTTCAAGGTGTCTTAATCCAGCAAGTAAAAAGAAAACGTACGAGAATAAAGGAAGCTTTTTCTTTGAGTTTACTGATTTTAAACAAGAAGACATCTATAAATCACTAAACTACTTAGCAACAATCAAAGACGATTTAACATACGAAATACATAAAGGAATTAACGAAGAGTATGGAAGAGATTGTACTTTAGTCTTTTATGATGTAACAAATTATTACTTTGAAAGTGATGAAATGACTGGTTTAAGACAAAAAGGAGTATCAAAAGAAAGGAAAAAAACAGGGATTGTCCAGATGGGATTATTCATTGACAGAAATGGTATTCCAATCACCTATGAATTATTCCCTGGATGTACAAACGATTTAAGTACAATGAAACCAATCTTAAAGAAAATAAAGGAAAAATATAACTTAGGCAAAATCACCATTGTCGCAGACAAAGGGAATAATAGTGGTAAAAACCTAAGTTATATAGATCAAAAAGAAGATAAATATATTATTTCACAAAAGATTAGAATGCGTGGGAATAAGATGGCAAACATCGTATTAGACCCTGAGGATTACATTATAAATGCAGCAGGGACATTTAAATATAAAACAGTAAAAAGAATACGAATGGTTGATACTGGTGAAGTAGATGAAAACGGTAAGAAAACATCATACGAACTAACAGAACATCTTCTATGTTTTTGGAGTTTAAAAGAAGAAAGATACCAACACAAAAAGCGTGGTATCTTAGATGAAAAGATAGAAAAATTTATCAACGAGCCATCTTTACTTAATGCATCAAATTCATTTGGTGTAAAGAAATACTTTAAGAAGACAATATTCGATAAAGACACAGGTGAAATAGTGAAAACTAAGAATCATTATGAATTTAATGAGGAGAAATATAAAAGAGATATCGCACTGGATGGTTATTACGCAATCGTAACAAACGATTTAGATTTAACACCATTTGATATTATTGATCGTTATCGGAATTTAACAGTAATTGAAGATTCATTTAGAGTAACTAAAACAGATTTAGAAGGAAGACCTGTATATGTATGGACAGACGAACACATAAAAGGACATTTTCTAACCTGTTTTATCTCATTAACACTATATAGACTACTCCAACTAGAAACAGATAATCAATATTCAGTAAATAAACTCAAAGAAGCTTTGAACAGCGCTCAAGCAGTACTATTAGATAAAGGAATATATCTACTACACGATACACTGGATATCCTAAAAGAAATATCTGATATGAACTGTATCGATTTGGATTATAAAAAAATAAAGTCAGAGTATCTTGTAAACCAACTAAATTTACTAAAAACCTCTTAGTACAACAAACTAATCAAATTAAAAAGAGACGAATTTCCGCCAATACAGCGGAGATTGTCTCTTTTACTTTTATTAAACTATAAAACTCGGGACTTTTCTTGTGATACTTAGGAGTATTTAATATTTCCGTGTTATAATATACTTATAATAAAACATTTCATTTTTAAGGAGG
>Ga0190303_1000035_pt1 | contig 56466 bp, 55 predicted proteins | sample 48700701_MG_FD_161672 | JGI IMG/M metagenome (GOLD analysis project Ga0190303, IMG submission 161672) | Hydrothermal vent sediment bacterial communities from Southern Trench, Guaymas Basin, Mexico - 4870-07-0-1_MG | ecosystem: Environmental > Aquatic > Marine > Hydrothermal vents > Sediment ... | reverse complement strand
GGTGATCGCTGGCGGGGGTGATCCCGCCGAGGTGTTTGACACTCTGCAAGACCTGACCACCGTGCGCGGCCGCATGCAGCTGGCGGCAACGCGAGACAATGGCGCGTCGGTGTTCGTCGATTTTGCCCACACGCCGGATGCGGTGACCACGGCGCTGACCGCGATGCGCCCGCATGTTATGGGGCGCTTGATTGTGGTGCTGGGGGCGGGCGGCGACCGCGACCCTGGCAAACGTATTTTGATGGGACAGGCGGCGGCGAAACATGCCGACGTGGTGTTTGTCACCGATGATAACCCGCGCACTGAAATTCCCGCCGACATTCGCGCCATGGTGATGGCTGGCTGCCCTGACGCCACCGAAGTTGGTGATCGCGCCGAAGCGATCTTGCGCGGTGTTGATGCGCTGCAAACCGGTGACGCCTTGTTGATCGCAGGCAAGGGGCACGAAACAGGACAGACCGTCGGCGATGATGTGTTGCCGTTTGACGATGTGGAACAGGCCAGTGTTGCGGTGGCTGCCCTTGAGGGGCGCCCCGTATGACTACTGGCATGAGTATTCTGTGGACTTCCGAGGATGCGGCGACGGCCACTAGCGGGCAGGTGACAACCCCGTGGCAGGCCAGCGGCATTTCCATCGACACCCGATCCATTGACGCGGGCGATCTGTTTGTGGCGCTCAAAGACATCCGTGATGGCCATGATTTCGTCGCGCAAGCCTTGGAAAAAGGGGCCGCCGCCGCGTTGGTTAGCCGCGTCCCCGAAGGCGTGGCTGATGATGCGCCGTTACTGATCGTGTCCGATGTTCTAAAAGCTTTGGAAGCGATGGCCATCTTTGCCCGCGCCCGCACAACAGCTCAAGTCGTCGGGGTTACCGGATCAGTCGGCAAAACCTCGACCAAGGAAATGCTGCGCAGTGTTCTGGCACGACAGGGGCAGGTGTTTGCCGCCGAGCGCAGTTTCAACAACCACTGGGGCGTGCCGCTGACGCTCGCCCGCATGCCGGCCGATGCCGATTACGCTATCATCGAAATAGGTATGAACCACCCCGGCGAAATTGCTCCGCTGGCCAGATTGACCCGCCCGCATGTGGCGATGATCACCACCGTCGCCGCCGCCCATATGGAAGCCTTTGACGGCATTGAAGGCATCGCAGTTGAGAAGGCCGCGATATTTGAGGGGTTGGAGCCGAACGGGGCTGCCGTGGTGAATGGCGATCTGGACACCAGCCAAATCCTGACCACCGCCGCGAAGGCCTCAGGCGCAACCTGCACCACCTTCGGGATGAGTGACACCAACACCGACCGTTTGGTCGACGTGCAACTGGCACAAAACACCACCGTGGCCCGCGCCAGCCTGAACGGAACCCCGGCCCTGTTCAAAATCTCCAGCCTCGGCCAGCATTTTGCCATGAACGCGCTTGGCGTTTTGGGTGTGGTGCGCGCGCTTGGTGCGGATGTGGCGCTGGCCGCCAATGACATGGCGCGGTGGTTGCCCCCGGCAGGGCGCGGCACCCGCGAGGTGATCGTGCTGGATGCCTATGATCCAGACCAGACCCTGACCCTGATTGACGACGCCTATAACGCCAACCCCACTTCGCTGGACGCCGCCCTGAACATGCTGGCCGCCAGTGCACCCACCGACGGGCTGGGCCAATTGCACACCGGTCGGCGCATTGCCATTCTTGGTGATATGCTGGAACTGGGCAGCGATGAAATAGCGCTGCACGCCGAATTCGCCAACCACCCTATGCTGGATCATATCAACCAAATCCATTGCTGCGGCCCGCGCATGCGCACCCTGTGGGACGCCTTGCCGGACCACAAAAAGGGGGAATGGGCCGAAAAAGCACAAGATATTGCGTCGATTGTGCACAGTCTGGTAGACGCGGGCGATGTGATTTTGGTAAAGGGGTCCCTAGGGTCCCACATCAGCGTGGTCGTAACGGCCCTGCGCAAACTGGGCCAAACAGGCGATATAAAATAACAAAAGGTGCAAGAGTAAATGCTTTTCTGGTTAACCGAGCTTTCTGATGGTGGTGATGTCTTCAACCTGTTCCGGTATATCACCGTGCGCTCGGGTGGTGCGTTTTTCACCGCCCTTGTGTTCGGCTTTATCTTTGGCCAACCGCTGATCAACCTTCTGAAACGCAAACAATCCAACGGCCAGCCAATCCGCGAGGACGGCCCGCAAAGCCACATTCTGGCCAAAGCCGGCACTCCGACAATGGGCGGGGTTCTGATCCTCGGGGCGTTGACCTTTTCCACCCTGCTGTGGGCGCGCCTCGACAACCCCTATGTCTGGATGGTGATGTTCGTCACCCTGTCGTTTGGCGCCATCGGCTTTGCCGATGATTACGCCAAGGTCAGCAAGAATAATACCAAAGGCGTCTCAGGCAAAATCCGGTTCGGGCTGGGCCTGCTGATCGCCGCCATCGCTGCCTATTGGGCTGCCTATTACCACCCTGACGATCTGGCCTATAAGCTGGCGATGCCTATCTTCAAGGACACGCTGATCAACCTCGGTTATGTGTTCATCCCCTTCGTGATGATCGTCATCGTTGGTTCCGCCAATGCCGTTAACCTGACCGACGGGCTGGATGGTCTGGCCATCATGCCGGTGATGATCGCGGCGGGCACCTTGGGTATAATTGCCTATGCTGTCGGGCGGGTCGATTTCACCGAATATCTGGATGTGCATTATGTGCCCAACACCGGCGAATTGTTCATCTTCACCTCGGCGCTGATTGGCGGCGGTCTCGGGTTTTTGTGGTATAACGCGCCGCCCGCCGCCGTGTTCATGGGCGACACCGGATCACTCGCTTTGGGCGGCGCATTGGGCGCAATCGCGGTGGCCACCAAACACGAGCTGGTGCTGGCCATCGTTGGTGGTCTGTTCGTGGCCGAGGCCATGTCGGTGATCATTCAGGTGCTCTATTACAAACGCACCGGCAAACGGGTGTTCCTGATGGCCCCGATCCACCACCATTTTGAGAAAAAGGGCTGGGCCGAGCCGCAGATCGTGATCCGGTTCTGGATCATATCCCTAGTGCTGGCGCTGATCGGGCTGGCGACGCTGAAGGTGCGGTGATGCCTAGGTTTTTCATAGCTATTGAATAATATAGTTCCGCCCCCTGACCTTTGCCCACTGGTCACCTATGTCTGGTTCTAAATGTGTTCTGGTTCGTAATGCAGTTAGTTCGTTAGATTTGTGTGTATACTTATTTATCGGACGTTTGGGACTAGTCTGACTGGTCACATACTACTCTTACTACCAGTCATATGTGACTAGGTGGCGGTCATTGAATGCGAATTATTTATCCGATATGTGTGGTGCGAGAGGTATCATAAATTGAAAATAAAGAAACACCCAAGAATATTGTGCAACTTCACCCGAGCAAAGCAACGAAGGCTTCAGAGCAGAAATATGGCAAAGAGGTTATGGCAATCGGCTTCAGTATTGTTCCTTCGCTCCTGCTTCGCGCGCAAAAACGACTTGGCTTAAACCCAACGCAACTAACAATACTGATGCATTTGATGGATTATTGGTGGGATGAAAGTCGCAAGCCGTATCCCTCAAAGGCCACTTTGTCAGAAAGAGTAAATTTAGGTGAACGCCAAATCCAACGCCACATTGCCGAGATGGAGCAAGCTGGCTTGGTTCAGCGTATTGAGCGAACAGCAAGCCACAATGGTAAACTTAGTAATTACTACGACTTGTCTGGCTTGGTTGCTCGCTTGAAGAAGTTGGCTCCTGAGTTTCAGGAGGTCGAAGATAAGGTTAAGGCCAATCGCCGTAGTGTCGCACAACGTGGCGGGCTAAAAAAGACAAAATCAAATTGAGGAAATTAAAGTTTCGCGGCGTAGCTCAGTAGGATAGAGCGCTTTGCTTTCGGCTTGGATACATGTTGGTAATGCTATCTAAGGGCAAAGAGGTCGTGGGTTCAAGTCCCACCGTCGTGCCAAGTTTCCTGTGTTTTTGAAAAGACTCCCTGCCGGGCAGCGCCCGCCCCGCCCCACGGGAGGGCGCTTCGCACCCACTCAGGTCCTGGCTGCTGCCCTTTGTCGTGACCCACCAAAGCCCCGCCATTCACCCCAAATCCTTAACACCCCCACCGCCCGCAGCCTTAACCATGCCCATCCGCGATTTTTCTCATATGGAATTCATATGCGCATCATATGGTTTTCATATTCCCCAAAACGGCGCAAACCCCTTGTTAACCTGTCTGGTTGGCCGATTCGCACCCTGCCGCCTATCCCCCAACGTCCCGCGCCTTAACTTCTGGAATTGCGCAAACCCCTGTGGCCCCCTAAACAGGGTGCAAACCGGTTATGTAAGGGCAGTGATATGATCCCCGTTCAAGGATATGAAGGCAAGAAAGTAGCCGTGCTGGGCCTTGGCCGCTCCGGCCTCGCCGCCGCAATCGCGCTTGAGGCTGGCGGGGCAACACCCGTGGTCTGGGACGACTTTGAGGCGGCCCGCGACGCGTCTGAAAAGCAGGGTTACCCCTCAACCGACTTGCGCAAAGCGGGTGTTTGGGACGACATCGTAAGCCTGATCGTCTCCCCCGGCATCCCGCATCTTTACCCGACGCCAAACCCCGTGATCCGCAACGCACTTGCCGCTGGCGTGCCGATCGACAATGATATCGGTTTGTTCTTTCAATCGTTTGCCACCGGCGAGTTTGACGGCTTTGAGGTTGTCCCCCGTGTGGTCGCGATCACTGGTTCAAACGGCAAATCAACCACCGCCGCCCTGATCCACCACATCCTGCAACACGCGCACCGCCCGACCCAGTTGGCGGGCAACATTGGCCGTGGCGTGCTGGACATTGACCCCGCCCATGACGGCGAAGTGGTAGTGCTGGAGCTGTCGAGCTACCAGACCGAACTGGCCCGATCCCTGACACCTGATGTGGCCGTGTTCACCAATCTGTCCCCCGATCATCTGGACCGGCACGGCGGTATCGGCGGCTACTTCGCCGCCAAACGCCGCCTGTTTGCCGAGGGCGGACCAGACCGCGCCATCATCGGTGTGGACGAGGACGAGGGGCGATTTTTGGCGGGGCAACTCTCGGAGGGGCCAGCCGATGATCGGGTGATCCGGATATCAGTCGAGGGTAAACTGACCGGCCCCGGCTGGTCGGTGTTCGCGCGCAAAGGGTTCCTGTCGGAATACCGAAAGGGGCGGCAAGTCGGCTCGATTGACTTGCGTAAAATCGCGGGGTTGCCGGGTGCGCACAATCACCAAAACGCCTGTGCGGCCTACGGGGCCACCCGCACGTTGGGCCTTGCCCCCAAGGTGGTCGAGGCCGCGTTCCACACATTTGCCGGCCTCGCCCATCGCAGCCAGATTGTCGGCAGCAAAAACGGCGTGACCTATGTGAATGACAGCAAAGCCACCAATGTGGACAGCGCCGAAAAAGCCTTGCAAGCCTTCAAAAACATCCGCTGGATTGCGGGCGGGCAGGGCAAGCGCGGCGGCATAAAGGCCCTTGCGGGGCAGCTTGGCAATGTGACCAAAGCCTATCTTATCGGGGCATCCGCTGCGGAATTCGCCAGCCAGATGGGCGACACACCGTTTGAGATTTGTGAGACAATGGAACGTGCTGTGAGCGCCGCCACCCGTGACGCGACCGAGGGCGACACTGTGCTGCTGGCCCCTGCTGCTGCCAGCTTTGATCAATACGCCGATTTCGAGAAACGCGGCGAGGATTTCACAAGCATCGTTCAAGCCCTATAGAACATGCGCAACAAAAAAAGGCCCGCCAGAGACAGCGGGCCTTTTGGTTGGTTTGATTTGTCGCTTACTGGTCGTGGGTCGCCTGAACGGCATCAGCCATTTCAGCCTGAACACCTTCGTCGATGTGCATGGCCTCGTCAGTGTCCAGCATTCCGGCATCCGGATCATTGTAAACTGCAATGTCCAGCTTGCCCTCGGATTTGGCCACGATGGATGACACGGCCGCATCGCCCGAAACATTGACAGCGGTCCGGATCATATCCATCAAACGGTCAACACCCAGCACAAGGCCGATACCCTCGACAGGCAGGCCGACTTGGGTGAACACCATCGACAGCATGATCAGGCCGACACCGGGTACACCTGCGGTGCCGATGGAGGCCAGAACCGACATCAGGATCACGGTCAGATAGCCGCCCATACCCAGTTCAACACCGTAGACGTTGGCGATAAACACGGTGGCAACACCCTGCATAATCGCGGTCCCGTCCATGTTGATCGTCGCGCCAAACGGCACGGTGAAGGACGCGACCGAGTTGTTGACGCCAAAACGCTGGGTCACGGTGCGCATGGTCACAGGGATGGTCGCGTTTGACGATGCAGTCGAGAACGCAAACACCTGCGCATTGCGAATTTTGCGGATGAACATCGCGGGGCTAAGACCCGAGAACACCTTCAGCGTGATCATTAATGTGACGAACAGGTGGAACATCAATGCACCCACCAACACCAGCACATAACCGGCAAGTGACATCAACAAATCCAGACCAAGGTTTGCAACCGCCTTGGCGATCAGCGCGAACACCGCATAAGGGGCCAGCGCCATGATGATATTCACCATCTTCATCATGATCTCGTTGGCGATTTCTGCGCCCTCGATAAAGGCTTTGGCCTTGTGACCCACCATCAGCATGCTGATGCCCACCATGATCGAGAAGAAGATGATCGGCAGCATATCGCCTTTTGCCATCGCATTGATCGGGTTTTTCGGAATAATGTCGATCAACACCTGTGACAGGGGCGGTGCAGGTTTCGGGTTGGATTTTCTGCGCAGCGCTTTATGGTGGCGGCTATATTCAAGAGGAAATATTATGTCTTTACTATAAAACTATAGTGACAGCTTTTTGTATCTCATCGGCTTTTTCAGCCGCCCCGCTTACCGCGCAGACCACAGAAACAAACACAGGCACCAGCGTTGAAATCAACCCTTTGACGATCAAGGGTCTGGTGGTTGGCAAGCGCGTGTCGTTCGGTGCAGATTTTGCGGCCAAGCACAATATCGTGGTGCCGATCGCGTTCAGTTTTACCATCCCCACCGACCGCACGAAAACCATCAGGGTTGAACCTGCGCCGGGCGGCAGCGCCATTTACAAGGTTAATTTCGCCACCGATGACGTGCAGCTAAAATCTAGCCTTCAATTTGTGCCGATCACCATTCCGATGGGCGAAGATGCCGCGCGCAAACAGTTCCTGACCAACATTGCCAATCAGGCCTTCGTGGCCTCGGTGATTGATCCGGACAAGGCGCAGATCGACGCGGTGCGCCCCGCCGAAATCGGCCCCTATCTGGCGGCGGTCGAGGCCTTGGGGCGTTACGATGGCGGGGCGGACGGGCTTGTGGCCCTGCGGGTGGTTGCGATTGTCGGACCGGACAGCGAACAAGGGTTGGTTGGTATTGTCAACGCGCTGCCCAAAAACGCAGGGATGGAAAAGGTGGGCGATATAATGGGCGTCGATGGGTCGCGTGCACTGGGGACGTTGCGGTTTGACTAGCGGGCAGCGCTAATCGCCACCCCTGCGGCCCATCCCGATGACCACGCCCATTGGAAGTTATATCCGCCGAGCCAGCCGGTCACATCCACCACTTCGCCGATGAAATACAGCCCTTCAATGCCCTTGGCCTGCATGGTTTTGGATGACAGCGCATCGGTGTCGACCCCGCCCAAAGTGACCTCGGCGGTGCGGTAGCCTTCGGTGCCTGACGGGTGCAACTCCCACGCGGTGATCGCCTGCACCACCTGCGCCAATGCAGCATCCGAATGGTCCGCCAGATTGCCGCCCCAGTCATGTAGCTCGGCCAGATAGCTCACCAGCCGTTTGGGCAACAATTCTGCCAGTTTAGTGGTTATGTCGCGTCGCCCTGAAATCTGGCGCATCGCCCGAAGGCGTTCCAGTAAGTCGCCCGCAGGCCACAGGTTCAATGTGATCGACATCCCTTCAACCCAATAGGATGAAATCTGCAATATCGCCGGACCGGACAGCCCGCGATGGGTGAACAACACCGCTTCGTCAAACGAGACACTGCCGCAGGACACACGCGCATCCACGGCCACACCGGCCAGCGGTTTGAATGTGTCGCCAAAGGTCAGCGGCACCAGCCCTGCGCGGGTTTGCGTGGTCGGCAGGCCGAACTGCTGGGCGATCTGGTATCCCAGCCCGCTGGCCCCCATTTTGGGGATCGACTTGCCACCGCAGGCCACCACGAAATTACGGGCGGCCAGAACTTCGCCGCTATCCAGCGTAACCTCAAAACCATCTTCGGTTTTAACCACTGACGCCACCGATGTACGCAATCGCACCTCTGCCCCGTTTGTGGGTCGGGCCATTTCAGCCAGCAGCATGGCAATGATCTCTTTCGCCGACCCATCACAAAACAACTGCCCCAGTGTTTTCTCGTGATAGGCAATGTCGTGGCGCGACACCATTTCAATAAAATCCCATTGGGTATACCGGCTGAGCGCCGATTTCACGAAATGCGGGTTTTGCGAGATGAAATTCGCAGGCCCCGCGCCGGTATTGGTGAAATTGCAGCGCCCACCGCCCGAGATGCGGATTTTCTCGCCCACAGCACGGGCCTGATCGACCAGCAGCACCCGCCCACCGGCCTGCGCCGCGCACATCATGCCAGCCGCGCCTGCGCCCAGAATAATCGTATCGTATGTGGTCAATTTCGTGTCCATTCCCCCTGATGATCACGATCGGCAAAAAGACGCAAGCCTTTGTGAACAAGGGACTAGCGCCGCGCACGTCCTTGCGCTACAATAAAATCTAGATCCGGCAAACGGACGATGATTGAGGCAGTAAGGCGGTACCCCATGACGGCAATGGCACATGGTGCAATTCCGGTTCGCAATAGCGACCCTATTCTTCCCCGTTGGTGGCAGACGATCGACAAGTGGTCTTTGACCTCGATCCTGTTGCTGTTCAGCATTGGTATTTTGTTAGGCCTCGCCGCCTCGCCGCCATTGGCCGCCAAAAACGGTTTTCCCGCCTTTCATTACGTGCAACGCCAAGCGGTGTTTGGCGGCATGGCGTTGATCGTGATGTTTATCACCTCGATGATGGCCCCGTCACTGGTGCGCCGTCTGGGGGTGCTCGGGTTTCTGGGTGCCTTTGCAGCGCTGGCGTTGCTGCCGATCTTGGGCACGGATTTTGGCAAAGGTGCTGTGCGCTGGTACTCATTGGGCTTTGCCTCGATCCAGCCCGCCGAATTCCTGAAACCGGGTTTTGTTATTCTGGCCGCATGGTTGATGTCGGGCAGTAACCAGATCAACGGACTGCCCGGCAAGCTGTATTCATTTATCATTGCGATCACCGTCGTCGGGTTTCTAGTGATGCAGCCCGATTTCGGCCAAGCGGCGTTGGTGTTGTTTGGCTGGGGTGTGATGTATTTCGTCGCTGGTGCCCCCCTGTTCCTGTTGCTGGGCATGGCGGGGCTGGTGGTGTTTGGCGGCACCTTTGCCTATAATAACTCCGAACACTTTGCGCGGCGTATTGACGGTTTTCTATCGACCGAGATCGACCCGACCACCCAGATGGGATACGCGACCAACGCCATTCAGGAGGGCGGATTTTTCGGCGTCGGCGTCGGTGAGGGCCAAGTGAAATGGTCGCTGCCCGATGCCCATACCGATTTCATCGTTGCAGTCGCTGCCGAGGAATACGGCCTGATCCTGGTGCTGGTGATCATCGCGCTATATGTGATAATCACTGTGCGCTCCTTGCTGCGCCTGATGCACGAGCGTGATCCGTTTGTGCGGCTGGCGGGCACGGGGCTGGCCTGTATGTTCGGCGTTCAGGCGATGATCAACATGGGCGTGGCTGTGCGGCTGTTGCCCGCCAAAGGCATGACGCTGCCGTTTGTCAGCTATGGTGGATCGTCGCTGATTGCGGGCGGTATTGCGGTTGGCATGTTGCTGTCCTTTACTCGCACGCGACCCCAAGGCGAAGTTAACGATCACTTTGCGCGGCGGGGGCATTAGGGAATGGCCAAAGCACCTCTGTTAATTATCGCGGCTGGCGGCACGGGTGGGCATATGTTCCCGGCCCAAGCGCTGGCCGAAGCCATGTTGCGCAAGGGCTGGCGGGTTAAGCTGTCAACTGACGCACGCGGTGCGCGCTATACGGGCGGCTTTCCGCATGTGGTTCAGGTTGAACAAATCGCATCTGCCACGTTCGCGCGTGGCGGAGTGATGGCCAAACTGGTGGTGCCGTTTCGGGTGTTGGGTGGTATTATCGCTGCCACATTCCGTATGATGCGCGACAAACCTGCGATGGTTGTTGGTTTTGGTGGCTACCCGTCTATTCCTGCCGTTACCGCCGCATGGATACTGCGCCGCCCACGCATGTTACACGAACAAAACGGTGTTCTTGGGCGGGTGAACCGGCTGTTTGCCAAGCGGGTCAACGCCATTGCCTGTGGCACATGGCCCACCGATCTGCCTGCTGGCATTGAGGGCACGTTCACCGGCAACCCCGTGCGCAGTGCCATTCTGGAGCGGGCCGGATCAGGTTATATTGCGCCGGGTGATTACCCGATGTCATTGCTGGTGATGGGCGGATCACAAGGTGCGCGCATCCTGTCCGATGTGGTGCCCCAAGCGATTTTGAACCTGCCTGAAGCCTTGCGTGGCTATCTGCGCGTCGCCCATCAGGCCCGCAAAGAGGATCAGAAACGCGTTGATACCTTTTACGCCAGCCACGGCATTGCCGCCGAGGTGAAGCCGTTCTTTAACAACGTTCCCAGCCGGATGAGCGAGGCGCAATTGGTAATTTCCCGCGCTGGTGCCTCAAGCGTGGCAGACATCGCGGTGATTGGCCGCCCGTCGATCCTGATCCCTTATGCCGCTGCAACGGGTGATCACCAAACCGCAAATGCGCGTGGTCTGGTTGAGGCGCAAGCCGCCATCCTGATCCCCGAATCCCAACTGGATGCTGACACGCTAACCGCGCAAATCCTTGCCGTATTTGACAACCCGACCGCCGCCAACCAGATGGCGCAGGCCGCATTATCATGTGGCCGCCCCGACGCGACCGAACAATTGGTCGAGATGGTCGAGACATTAGCAGACACAGGAACAGAAACATGAACGCAGCCGCAACCAAACTCCCGCTTGATGTCGGGGCCATCCATTTCGTCGGCATTGGCGGTATCGGCATGTCGGGCATCGCCGAAGTGCTGCTGAACCACGGCTATCAGGTGCAGGGATCGGACCTGAAACGCAGCAAGATCACTGATCGGTTGGAAAAGCTGGGCGCGACTATATTCGAGGGCCAAAACGCCGACAATCTGGAAAATGCCCAAGTGATGGTGATTTCGTCCGCGATCAAACCCGGCAATGCCGAACTGGACGAGGCCCGCAAACGCGGTATGCCGGTGGTGCGCCGCGCTGAAATGCTGGCCGAACTGATGCGCCTGAAATCCAACGTGGCGGTTGCCGGAACCCACGGCAAAACCACCACCACCACGATGGTTGCGACCCTGCTGGACGCGGGCGGGCTGGACCCGACCGTGATCAACGGCGGCATCATCCACGCCTATGGTAGCAACGCGCGGATGGGCGGCGGCGAATGGATGGTGGTCGAGGCGGACGAGTCCGACGGCACCTTTAACCGGCTGCCCGCGACCATCGCCATTGTCACCAACATTGACCCTGAACATATGGAACACTGGGGCACGTTTGATGCCCTGCGCGAGGGGTTCCACGATTTCGTTTCCAACATTCCATTCTACGGTCTGGCCGTGTGCTGCACCGACCATCCAGAGGTGCAGGCGCTGGTGGGTCGCATCACCGACCGGCGTGTGGTGACCTATGGTTTTAACGCGCAGGCCGACGTGCGGGCGGTCAACCTGACCTATAAAAAGGGCATCGCGCATTTTGATATTGAACTGCACGCCGAGGACAAGGTGATCAAGGATTGCACCCTGCCGATGCCCGGGGATCACAATGTTTCCAATGCTTTGGCCGCTGTAGCAGTGGCGCGGCATCTGGGGATGAAGCTGGACGAAATCCGCACCGCACTGGAAAATTTCAAAGGCGTGAACCGGCGCTTTACCCGCGTTGGCGTGGTGGATGGCGTGACCATCATTGATGATTACGCCCACCACCCCGTTGAAATCTCCGCCGCCCTAAAGGCTGCGCGCCAATCCACAGAAGGTCGCGTGATCGCCATGCACCAACCGCACCGTTTCTCGCGCCTGCATGATCTGTTCGATGAATTCTGCGCCTGTTTCAATGACGCCGATATTGTCGGCATTTCCAACGTGTTTGCCGCGGGCGAAGACCCGATCGAGGGCGCTAACCGCGATGATCTGGTCGCCGGCCTGATCCGCCACGGCCACCGCTTTGCTGTTGCTATCGACGATGAAGACGCCCTGCTGGAGCTGATCAAAGCCGAGGCCAAACCCGGCGATATGGTGATCTGCCTTGGGGCAGGGACCATCTCGGCTTGGGCCAACGCCTTGCCAGAGCGCATGAAAGGATAAGCCATGCCTGATACCCTGAAACGTCAACTCGGGCTTGGTCTGCTGACCGCTTACGGCGTCGGGATCATGGTCGGCGCTGGAATTTATGTGCTGGTCGGCGTGGCGGCTGGCGAAGCCGGTGTCTGGGCGCCGCTATCGTTTCTTTTGGCCGCCATAGTGGCGGTGCCAACGGCGTTGTCGTTTTCCGAACTGTCGGCCCGTATTCCAGAGGCGGCGGGCGATTCATCCTATGTTGAAATCGGTTTGCGCCAGCACTGGCTGGCCCTTATCGTCGGGGCGATCAACGTGATTGCGGGCACAGTCGCGTCGGCGGCGGTGTTGCGCGGCGGGGTCGGCTATTTAACCTCGATTGTGCCGATTTCCTTCGAGGTTGCCGTGATCGGCTTGGGCCTCGCCCTGACCCTGATCGCCCTGATCGGGGTGCTGGAGAGCCTGACATTCGCCGCCATCCTGACCGTGGTCGAGGTGATCGGCCTGCTGATCATCATCTGGGTCGGTTTCGGGTCGGTGCCGGTGGCCGACTGGCAATCGCCACCACCACCACAATGGTCCGGCATCGCGGCAGCGTCGATATTCGCGTTCTTTGCCTTTATCGGCTTTGACGATCTGGTCAATATGGCCGAAGAGGCCCGCGCACCCGAACGCAACATGCCCCGCGCCATCCTGATATCGCTGGCGATCACCACCATATTATACATGCTGGTTTCGATGGCCGCCGTGCGCACCGTGCCACAGGAATTGCTGGCGGTCAGCGAGCGACCTCTGGCGCTGGTCTGGGAAACCGCGACCGGCAAATCGGCGACGTTTCTTGCCGCCATTGCGGTGGCGGCGGCGCTGAACGGGGTCTTGGCACAAATCGTTATGGCCAGCCGCGTTTTATATGGCCTTGGGCGGCGTTCACCCAGCCTTGCCATCTTTCACCACAGCCATCCACGGTTCGGCACACCGGTTCTGGGCACAGTCGTTATCGGTGCAGTTGTTATCGCCTCGGCGCTGACCCTACCGGTTGCATCACTGGCGGAAATAACAACTATGGCGCTTTTGGTGGTTTTTGCTATTGTGAATGCAGCATTGATTGGATTAAAGCGGCGCTCACCTGTTTCGCCATTCGATGTGCCTGTCATTGTTCCATGGTTCGGGCTGTTTGCCTGCCTTGCCGCGTTTGCGGCCGCAATCGGAGGGGGACTATGACCCTATCACTCATTCTGGCCTGTTTATGGGTCGTTGCCGCCGCCCTTGTTGGGATGCTGCCAATGCGTCGCCAGTTTGCCCCTGGTATTGCTCTGCTGGTCTGCGCACCGTTTCTGCTGGCCTTCCTTGGTTACCAGCATAATTTCTGGATCGTTCTGGCCGCAGCCATTGCTATCATATCCATGTTCCGCCGCCCGCTGTTTTATATGCTGCGACGCCTGACAACCCGCAACAGAGGTGCAACATGACACTCTCGCTTATCCTCGCTTTTCTTTGGGTCATCCTTGCCAACATCTCGGCGATGATCCCCAGCAAAGATAACTACTGGACCCGCGCCTATTTCCTAATCGGTGTCGGGGTGCCATTGCTGGGTTATGTCACCTATGAGAACGGCCCTGTCTGGGGGATGATCTTCCTTGCCGCCGGAGCGTCAATGCTGCGCTGGCCTGTGGTCTATTTAGGGCGCTGGGTGCTGCGTGTGATAAAATAGGGGCGGCATGATGTTTTTAATGGCTGCATTTATCGTTATTATTATCTCGATTTATATTGGCAACCTTTCTGTTGCCTACCCTGCAATATATCTGATCTATTCTTATACAATGATCCTCGGAATTCTCGCCATACTCATACCCGTTATTGGAAGTGGCTTTTTCGTTATACTCTTGACGCCGTTCGGTTTGGCATTAGGTGGGTGGATATTGGTTGCGATCATATTGCTGTGGTTGTGTTCTTACGCAGGGTTTTTTGTTGGCCGTACTTTGTCAAAATTCCTTAATAGTGATCAACCTAATTAATAATTCTGGGTGCGAGATAGCAAATGGGCGGCGTATTGTTCGGAGAGATTATAGTTTTCGGAATGCCAATGCTGATTGGCGCCGTTCTGTTCTTCCTGTTGGGTAGAAAAATCTCGGGCCTAATGCTCATCGGCCTGACTTTGATATTCCCGTTTGCCCTGTTCTTTTTGGCCGTCGGTATATTTCCTGCGCGCAATAGCCCTGATGTGGCTTTGCAGCTTATCATTATAATCAGCGCCGCGTTTGGGGCGATCTCTGGCGCGTTGGTCGGGTTTGCAGTAAAGAAATACAAGAATGGCAAACGGCAAGAGTAGTATGGTTAATTTTCCCCCTGTGCGCGGCACCCTGACCGAAAACCGCCCGCTGAATGGTCTGACGTGGCTGCGGGTCGGCGGGCCAGCGGACGCGCTGTTTCAACCTGCTGACGTGGATGATCTGGCGACATTCCTGCGCGCCCTTGATCCCGCCACGCAAGTCTTCCCGATGGGGGTTGGCAGCAACCTGATCGTGCGCGATGGCGGCATTCGTGCGGTGGTGATCCGCATGGGGCGCGGGTTTAACCACATTGAAATTGACGGCAGCCGCGTGACAGCAGGCGTGGCGGCGCTTGATGCGCATGTGGCCCGCAAAGCGGCGACTGCGGGGCTGGACCTGACATTCTTGCGCACCATTCCGGGTGCAATCGGTGGTGCGGTGCGGATGAATGCGGGCTGTTATGGCTCTTACGTTGCTGATGTGTTTGTGTCGGCCAAGGCGGTCACACGGGCGGGTGAGGTCGTGACCTTGAGCGCGGCTGATCTGGGCTTTGAATACCGCCAAACCGACCTGCCGGATGGCTGGGTGATCATCGAGGCCACGTTTGATGCGCCCAAAGGCGGCGCGGCAGAATTGAACACGCTGATGGACGCCCAGATCGCCAAACGCGACGCAACCCAGCCCACCAAAGAGCGCAGCGCGGGATCGACGTTCCGAAATCCGGCTGGGTTTAGTTCAACGGGGCAGGCGGATGACAGCCATGACCTAAAGGCGTGGAAGGTGATTGATGACGCGGGTTTGCGCGGGTTTTCCATTGGCGGTGCGCAAATGAGCGAAAAACACCCCAACTTTATGATCAACACCGGTGGCGCAACTGCCGCAGACCTGGAGAAACTGGGTGAAGAGGTCAGAAAAAGGGTTTTCAAATCAAGTGGTTTGACGTTAGAGTGGGAAATTATGCGGATCGGTGAACCGGTCAGCGACAAGTGAGACAATAACGGGCAGAATTGCCCAATAATAAAGGGTCGCAAAGACCCTGTAGGCAAAACACGAGGCGGGTATGTCGAGCAGGACAACCCCGAAAGTGGCGGTATTAATGGGTGGACCTTCGCGCGAGCGCGAGGTGTCATTATCATCTGGACGTGAATGCGTCGCTGCCCTGCGGGAAACAGGCTGTGAAGTGGTTGAGGTGGACGCGGGTCCAGACCTCTGCGCACGCCTGTCAGAAATCAAACCCGATGTTGCCTTTAACGCATTGCATGGTCGCTATGGCGAAGATGGTTGCGTGCAGGGATTGCTGGAATGGATGGGCATTCCCTACACCCATTCCGGCATCCTGTCTTCGGCTTTGGCGATGGACAAGGAGCGCGCCAAACTGGCCTATCAATCGGTCGGCCTGCCCGTGGTCGATAGCATCATCGCCAGTGCGGCGGATGTGCGGGCCGCACATGTTATGGCCCCGCCCTATGTGGTCAAGCCGAACAATGAAGGCTCCTCCGTTGGCATCTATCTGGTGCATGAAGACGCGAACGGGCCGCCGAAATTATCCCCCGATATGCCCGACACCGTGATGGTCGAGGCCTTCGTGCCGGGGCGTGAACTAACCACCACTGTGATGGGCGACCGCGCCCTTGGGGTCACCGATATTCTGACCGACGGCTGGTATGATTACGATGCCAAGTATGTCGAGGGTGGCTCGCGCCATGTTGTGCCCGCTGAATTGCCCGATGAAATCACTGCGGCCTGTCTGGACTATGCGTTGCGCGCCCATCAGGTATTGGGCTGTCGCGGCGTCAGTCGCACTGATTTTCGCTGGGACGAGGCTCGTGGGTTGGATGGCTTGATCTTGCTGGAAACCAACACCCAGCCCGGTATGACTCCGACGTCGCTTGCGCCCGAGCAGGCCGCGCATCTGGGTATTTCATTTGCTGAGCTGACCCGCTGGATGGTGGAGGACGCCTCATGCAACAGGTAGATCAACCGATCACCACACCTCGCCGTGATCCGGCCCCAAGCCGCGTTTCCTATAAAATGCAGCGCCTGATGCTGACTCCGGGGTTTCGTCGTTTCCTACGGGTTGGCCTGCCGGTTCTGGCCCTGACCGCGACAGTCGGGATTATCCTGTCCGATGCAGGTCGGCGCGAAGCGTTCGAGTTGAAAATCGCCGAAGTCCGCCGTTCAATCGAGGAGCGGCCAGAGTTCATGGTCAAGCTGATGGCGATTGATGGTGCAAGCGTTTCGGTGGCACAGGAAATCCGCCAAAGCCTGCCGCTGCAATTCCCGATGACCGCCTTCGATCTGGACCTTGAAGCGATGCGTGCCGGTATCGCCAAAATGGATGTTGTGGCCAATGTCGACGTATTGGTGCGCAGCGGTATTTTACAAATCAACGTGGTTGAGCGCACGCCTGCACTGGTGTGGCGCAGCTATGAGGGTGTGATCCTGCTGGATGCTGACGGGCACCGCATTGCCCCGATAGGTAGCCGTATGCAGCGCCCTGATCTGCCGCTGATTGCGGGTGAGGGGGCGGACAAACACGTCGCCCAAGCCCTTGATATTCTTGCCGCAACCGGCCCGTTGGCCGGACGTGTGCGCGGGATAGAACGCATGGGCGAGCGGCGCTGGGATCTGGTGCTGGACCGTCACCAGCGCATTCTTTTGCCCGAACAACACCCGATTGCAGCGCTAGAACGCGTGATCGCCCTGAGCAAGGCGCAAGAAATGCTCGCCCGCGATTTAACAGTAATTGACATGAGAAACGAACAGCGACCCACGATCCGGATTGCCGAAAGCGCCATTGAAGAGCTGCGGCGGATCAGGGCCTTGAAATGAGGGAGTATTGATAATGAGTGAATTATACGCAACCCAGCGCGCCATGCGCAACATGCGCCGCGCGGCGATGCAACGCGGGGTGATTGCCATTCTGGATGTGGGCACCTCGAAAATTGCCTGCCTTGTGCTGCGCTTTGACGGACCGGACCAGTTTAGTGGCGGTGACGAGATCGGCTCGATGGCCGGACAGTCCGGTTTTCGGGTGATTGGTGCTGCCACCACGCGGTCACGCGGGGTTCGGTTTGGCGAAGTCGAGGCAATGCAGGAAACCGAACGCGCGGTGCGCACGGTTATTCAGGCGGCCCAGAAAATGGCCAATCTGCGGGTGGATCATGTGATTGCCTGTTTCTCGGGTGCGCGCCCACGGTCGTATGGTTTGGCAGGCGCGGTTGATCTGCATGATAGCGTGGTCACTGAAAATGATGTTTCCAGTGTTTTGGCCGCTTGTGATGTGCCCGATTACGGGGATGCGCGCGAAGTGCTGCACGCCCAACCAGTGAATTTTGCGCTGGATCACCGTTCGGGTCTGGGTGACCCGCGCGGCCAGATCGGGAACCAGTTGGCTGCCGACATGCATATGCTGACAGTGGACGCGCATGTGGTTGGCAATTTGCTGCATTGTATCAAACGCTGCGATCTCGAGGTCGCGGGGCTGGCCTCGTCTGCTTATGTGTCCGGTGTTTCAGCGCTGGTCGAGGACGAACAGGAACTGGGCGCGGCCTGTATTGATATGGGCGGCGGCGCGACGGGCCTGTCGATCTTCATGAAAAAGCACATGATTTACAGCGATAGCGTGCGCCTTGGCGGCGACAACATCACCTCGGATATTTCGCAAGGCCTGCAAGTGCCGATGGCAACAGCCGAGCGGATCAAAACGTTTTATGGCGGCGTTGTCGCCACCGGTATGGATGACCGCGAAATGATCGAGGTCGGTGGTGATACCGGTGATTGGGAACATGACCGGCGCACAGTTTCGCGGGCCGAACTGATCGGCATTATGCGCCCCCGCGTCGAGGAAATTCTGGAAGAGGTCCGCGACCGTCTGGATGCGGCCGGATTCGAGCATCTGCCAAGCCAGCAAATCGTGCTGACGGGCGGCAGCAGCCAAATTCCGGGGCTTGACGGATTGGCGACAAAAATTCTGGGCCAACAGGTGCGTCTGGGACGTCCGATGCGGGTTCAAGGTCTGCCACAGGCGGCCACAGGTCCGGCATTTGCCGCCTCCGTCGGTCTGTGCCTGAACGCGGCACACCCCCAAGATGAATGGTGGGACTTTGATATTCCATCCGAAAAATACCCGGCACGGTCGCTAAAACGCGCCGTAAAATGGTTCAAGGACAACTGGTAATCCGCAATATATGGTGAACATGGCGAAATCTTGCCGAAAAATGCCTGTTTCACCCCATATTTTGTGGTAAAACTACGTTTTTTAGGTGACGAGTGCTGTATCTGTGGATAAGATCAGCCATAAGTAGGCAAGCAATGGCCAATAAGGCCCCGATAATAATTCGGAACAACAAACAGGCGGATAGTTAAATGGCATTGAACTTTGTTGAGAACCAGCAGCAAGATCTGAAACCACGCATTACGGTTTTCGGTGTGGGCGGGGCAGGCGGTAACGCTGTCAACAACATGATCGAAAAAGAGCTCGACGGGGTCGAGTTTGTTGTGGCCAACACGGACGCGCAGGCGCTCCAGCAAAGCAATGCACCCGCAAAAATCCAGATGGGCGTCAAAGTCACCGAAGGTCTGGGTGCCGGTGCACGTCCCACAGTCGGGGCCGCTGCCGCCGAGGAAAGCATCGAGGGTATCGTTGACCATCTGGCCGGCGCACACATGTGTTTCATCACGGCTGGCATGGGCGGGGGCACCGGAACTGGTGCTGCACCAATCATTGCACAGGCCGCCCGTGAATTGGGAGTTCTGACCGTTGGTGTCGTCACCAAGCCGTTCCAGTTTGAAGGCGCCAAGCGGATGAAGCAAGCCGAGGATGGCGTTGATGCGCTGCAAAAGGTTGTTGATACGCTGATCATCATCCCGAACCAGAACCTGTTCCGTCTGGCCAATGAAAAAACCACCTTTACCGAAGCATTCTCGCTGGCCGATGATGTGCTTTACCAAGGTGTTAAAGGCGTGACCGACCTGATGGTGCGTCCCGGCCTGATCAACTTGGATTTTGCCGATGTTCGCGCTGTAATGGACGAAATGGGCAAAGCCATGATGGGCACAGGCGAGGGCGAGGGCGAAGAACGCGCCATCCAAGCCGCCGAGAAAGCCATCGCCAACCCGCTACTGGACGAAATCAGCCTGAAGGGTGCCAAAGGCGTTCTGATCAACATCACCGGCGGCTACGACCTGACATTGTTCGAGCTGGACGAGGCCGCAAACCGGATCCGCGAAGAAGTGGACCCAGAGGCAAATATCATCGTTGGCTCCACTTTGGATACGGCGATGGAAGGCGTGATGCGCGTGTCTGTGGTTGCCACCGGCATTGATGCGGTTGATGTCGACAGCCATATGCCGGTGCCACGCCGCAGTCTGGCCGAGCCGCTGACCGCATCCGTTGCTGCCGAAGCTGTAACTGTCGAGATCGAAGATGATCTGGATCTGCCCGAACAAGTCGTGGCAGCGCAGGAGGCATCCGAGCCATCGTTCTTTGACAATGTGCAATCCGCCGCGCAAGAGCAGGGCGAAGACATTCTGGACACAGGCACCGATGATTTGCCACCGCCAGCGTATCGCCCTGAAATGACAGAGTTTCAGGCGCAACCTGAAAGCATCGAGGCCGCTGAGGTCGAGGTATCGCAATTTGTCGCTCCGCGCCCACCCGTAGCCGGCACCCCTACACCCGAGGCAATGGCCCGCTTGCACGCTGCGATCGACAATTCACCGACCGCAACAGCAGCCTCTCCAGAGGCGCAACCCGCCGCTGAAAAGCCGCGCTTCGGGATCAATTCGCTGATCAACCGGATGACAGGTCATGGCGAAGAACCTGCCGCACCAAGGGTGCAAAACCCGCCGGTTCAAAGCCATGCGACCGGTGATGAGATTGACCCGGAACAGGAACGGATCGAAATTCCGGCGTTCCTGCGACGTCAAGCAAACTGATCGCACCTCACGTTTTTCGAGAAAGGCCTGCAATTTTGCGGGCCTTTTTCTTTTGATAACAATGGGTTAAAAACCCATTCTTCAGTTTCCGGCAGGACCCCGCGCAACCGTTACAAAGATGTTTCAGTCCGTTACAAAGAGTGTGTTGTGATACGGGTCTTAAGCAATTACCTCAAATGCGTCGGAACAGCTGTGATGTCCGATGATTCCTTACGGGGTAGAATTTGCAAACGACGATAAAAAATTCAGTTGGTTTTTCGGGCATCGGCCTGCACACGGGTCAAACCGTGCGTATGACCGTGCATCCGGCGTCAGCTGAATACGGCATCTGGTTTCGCCGCACCGATCTGACAGGCGACGCGCTGATCCCCGCCCGTTGGGATGCGGTAAGCGATTCCCGTTTGTGCACTAAAATATCCAACACATCCGGTGCGTCGGTTTCGACAATCGAGCATATTATGGCGGCCCTTTCGGGATGTGGCGTGCAAAACGCCCTGATTGAAATTGACGGCCCCGAAGTTCCGGTTCTGGACGGCAGTTCAGCCCAGTTTGTTAAGGCGATTGTTGCCGCCGGTTTGCAACGGCTGGACGCGCCGGTGCGTGCCATCGAAATTCTGATGCTGATCGAGGTATCGAATGGCCTCGCCACAGCACGGCTGGAGCCCGCCGAAAGTCTGCACATTGATTTCCACATCGATTTCGCCGACCAGTCCGAAGTGATTGGCCGCCAAAACAAAACCCTGAACATGGCCAACGGCGCATTCGTGCGCGAATTGTCCGATAGCCGCACGTTCTGTTTGGAAAAAGACGTTGAAATGATGCGCGATGCCGGACTTGCCCTAGGTGGCACAATGGAAAACGCCGTTGTTGTTGATGGTGACAGCGTGTTGTCCCCGGGTGGTTTGCGCCACGATGACGAGGCTGTGCGCCATAAAATGCTGGACGCACTGGGTGATCTGGCGTTGGCGGGTGCCCCTTTGCTGGCCCGTTATATCGGCCACCGTGCCGGTCATGCGCTGACCAACAAACTGTTGCATAAACTGTTTGCAACGCCGGGTGCATATCGCATGGTTACCTGCGATAAATCGATGGCGTCGCGCCTGCCTGGTGTGGGTGTTCACCGCAAGGATTTGCCAATCATCGCATAAACGGGGCGAACGTATGAAAAAAGCGTCGTTAAGGCGTTTTGCACAGGATTTTTCTGTGCTAGATAGGGGCGAAGCACAATGGATTGTGATATCAATCCGCACAGGCATATGACGGGGTAGTCGGGCAATGGCACGCGGCAAAGCACGCTTAGTAATGATTGGTATGGTGGCTGCATTGGCCATCACTGCTGGCTGTTCCGGTCAAGGCGGCCGTAACAAAGAAAAACCAATCGAATCTTTTAGCGCCGAAGAAATATTCAAACAGGCCGAATTCGAGCTGGAAACCAGTCGCAAAGCGACCGAGGCAACAAGGCTGTTTGGCGAGGTCGAGCGCCTGTATCCCTATTCGGAATGGGCCAAACGGGCGCTGATCATGCAAGCCTTTTCCTATCACAAGGACAAAGACTATGAAAACAGCCGCACCACAGCGCAGCGTTTCATCGACTTTTATCCAGCCGACGAGGATGCGGCCTATGCGCAATACCTGTTGGCGATATCCTATTATGACCAGATTGACGATGTGGGCCGCGATCAGGGGCTGACCTTTCAGGCGCTTCAGGCCTTGCGCACCGTGATCGAACGCTACCCCGAAAGCGAATATGCGCGCTCGTCGATTTTGAAATTCGATCTGGCGTTTGACCATCTGGCCGCCAAGGAAATGGAAATCGGTCGTTATTACCTGAAGCGCGGCAATTTTTCGGCGTCTATCAACCGGTTCCGTGTGGTGGTCGAACAGTTCCAGACCACATCGCACACCGCCGAGGCATTGCACCGTCTGGTCGAGGCGTATTTGTCGCTGGGTCTGGATAACGAGGCGCAGACCGCTGGCGCGATCCTTGGCCATAACTTCAAATCGACCGAATGGTATCAGGACAGTTTCCAATTGCTGACAGGTCGCGGGCTAGAACCTAAATCGCGTGGCAACAATTGGTTGGCCAAAGTTTACCGTCAAATGATCAAGGGCGAATGGCTCTGATCGGGCGTAACTTGGGGGACGCATGCTCAGAAGCCTCGATATTCGGGACATTCTCATTATTGACCGGCTGGAGCTAGGGTTTCAGTCCGGCTTGAACGTGCTGACGGGGGAAACCGGGGCAGGGAAATCCATATTGCTGGATTCGCTGGGGTTTGTGCTGGGCTGGCGCGGGCGGGCCGAGCTGGTGCGCAGTGGGACCGCACAAGGCGAGGTGACAGCATCGTTCGATCTGGCTGAGGGCCACGCGGCACTTGCGGTGCTTGAAGAGGCCGGTATCCCGTTCGAGGGCGAACTGATCTTGCGTAGGATCAACACTACCGAGGGGCGTAAAACCGCGTGGGTCAATGACCGGCGGGTATCGGGCGAGGTGCTGCGGGCGCTGTCGGAAACGCTGGTTGAACTGCATGGTCAGTTTGATGATCGCGGGTTGCTGAACCCACGTGGACACATGGCTCTATTGGATGAATTTGCCAATCTTTCCAATGATATAACAACGTTGCGTCGTCAATGGCGCAACGTGGCCGAGGCCCGCAAATCCCTGACCCAAGCCGAGGCGGAGCTGGCGGCGATCAAGGCCGAGGAAGAGTTCCTGCGCCACGCCGTTGCCGAGTTGGACGCGCTGGACCCGCAACCACAGGAAGAGGCTGCACTGGACGCTGCACGCCGCCTGATGCAAGGGGCCGAGCGAATCCGCGAGGACATAGACAAGGCCAATAAGGCGCTTGGATACGAGGGTGCTGAGGGGCTGATCAATGACGCGACCCGCTGGCTGGACGGGGTGGCGGACCATGCGGACGGGCGATTGGCCGCGCCGGTTGAGGCATTGGTGCGGGCACAAGATGCCTTGGGTGAAGCGCAGCAAGGGGTTGATGCGGCGCTGGGAGCACTTTCGTTCAATCCGACCGATCTGGAACACACCGAAGAGCGCCTGTTTGCAATCCGTGCATTGGCCAGAAAACACGAAGTGCAGCCCGATGATCTGGGCGATTTTGCCAATGGGTTGCGGGCAAAAATAACCGCGCTGGATCAGGGCGAGGGCGATGTAGCCGACCTGCGCATGGCGTTGGCAAAACAAGAAGCGATATACGCCGACAAGGCCGAAAAACTGACTACCAAACGCCAAAAAGCGGCGCGGGCGCTGGACAAAGCGATGGCGGGCGAACTGGCCCCGTTGAAAATGGAGCGTGCGATTTTCACCACTGAAATCACCGCAACCGATGCTGGCCCGAATGGTCAGGACGCGGTGATTTTCACCGTCGCCACCAACCCAGGCGCGCCCTCGGGTCCGCTGAATAAAATCGCATCCGGCGGCGAGCTGTCGCGGTTTTTACTAGCGCTCAAGGTCTGTTTAACCCGTGATACCACCGGCGTGACGATGATATTTGACGAAATTGACCGTGGGGTTGGCGGGGCAACGGCTGATGCGGTTGGTCGCCGGTTGGCGGATTTGGCCAGCGGCGCACAGGTATTGGTCGTCACCCATTCACCGCAAGTCGCGGCCAAGGGTGCGCATCATTGGCGGGTCGAAAAACGGGTGGTGAAGGGGCAGACAATATCGGGTGTGGTGCCGTTGGACAACAATGAGCGCATTGATGAAATCGCGCGGATGTTGTCAGGGGATACAGTTACGGACGTGGCGCGAGAGGCTGCCAAGTCATTGTTAGATCATGATTAAATAAGAAAATTCAAGGCGACCCCATGGTGTTTAATACTGAATATAATGTGTCATTGCCACCCAACAGCCGCCCCGAATCCCAGTAAACCGGAAAATATGAATTTTCGAACCTTTCACCCCAGAAGGGGGATGCAAAATCCTTAAAAAGTGTTACGGGTTTGCAGCGAGTAACCTGTTTACCGTTCTTCAATAGAACAATCCTGCACAGGGGTGGGCCGAGTCGTCATACCCCATATGGGGTAAATAGCTAATTTTTATAAATATTTCTCGATTAGGGGAATGATTTCGGGCCATTTCTTGAAAAATACCAACTGGCCGCAATCCTCAAAATCTGTAAATTTTATCCACGGAAATTTAGCCTGAAATTCACGCAGGGTTTCTTTGGGCACCTGTGGGTCTTGCAGGCCACTTAGACAATAAAACGGCAGGGTATCACGGGCACCCTCGATTAAATGCGACCAGTCAGTGCGCTCCTGAAGTAGCGCTTCGGCGGCAAACGCGTTGTGCGCGGAGTGGGTTTCAGACAGGCAAACTTCTGACCCACACACCATGGCCTCGTAAACTTCGGGGTTCTCGAATGTGGCAACATCGGCAGGCGAGGTGCCAAATACCGCATGAACGAATTTACGTTTGCCCAACCGTCGCGCCAGCAAAAATCCGGCCTTGACCATGAAGGGCAACAAATGCGGGGTGTAGCGGGCGCTGGCCAGAATGAAACGGTGCCATTTCGCCATCCGCTCATATTGTTCCGATGATTCCAACGGAAAATAGCCGCCCGTTACGATAGCCGCAGTGACGCGGCCGGGGTGCAGTCTGTGGAAATTCAGAGCATAATATATATCGGCCCCCAATGTGAGGAATGGGAACTTTCCGACCTCAAGGTGTGCCAGTAATTCATCCAGATCTTCTGCGATTATATCATTGGGAGGCTGTTTTTTCGGCAACGGGGTCGAATTGCCATACCCTGGGCGGATCGGCACAATTACCTTCATCCCGCGCCGCGCCGCGTTGCCTCGGCCTCGGCTGATGCAGGCCACCGCACAAGCCCATAATCCTGCGGCATGAAAACAAGCGGCTTTCCGGCCTGATCCCCCAATATCAAATATTCCATTTTGCGCCCGTCGCGCAGGGTAATCGCATGAAAGGGGCGCGGCATCAGGTCTTTTGTGCCTTTGCTCTGGGCCTGAACTTCTGTGGCTATATCCTCGGTATAACTGGTGATATCCATCATCGACAGGGCAAGCCGCACCAGTTCGGTTTGCGAACGGGTTTCGGTTTTGGCCAGCACCGATTTCAGCTGCGCCCTGACAGTCTCAATCGAGCGCCCCCGCGCCTCAGTGATCTCGCGCAAGCTCTGGCATTCGGTCAGGGCACGCACGATGTCAACTTCGGCATTGGTCAGTGAAAAGGCCGCGTTCAGCAGCCCGTCAAACCCGTCCGGCCAGCTGATTTCGGACGATATGGCGACCACCAGCGGCGGCGCATCATCCTTGCGCAGGGTTTGCAGTTGAAAGATAACCAGCCGCTGTGAATCCAGCAAACGGGTCCGCAAAATGGCAGGCGCATCATGGTTGCTCATCAGCATGGCGGCGGTCTGGTTTTCCAGCGCCCGCAGATCGCCGGTCTCTATCGGTAAATCCGACAGCTTGTTGCCGGTTTGAATGCTGAAAACGCATTCGGCAGCTTTGTTCACATCAATCAGGCGCAAATCACGCCCGATCAGGAATGCCGCCGATTTGTCCACATGTGACAAGTGGTTCACCTGATCCGAATTGTCATCCAGTTTCTCGAGGAATTTATCAGCGCGGCTAAAGTGACTGGCGTATTCGGCGTCCAGATCGAGATTGACCAATGTACCGTTGGCGCCTTCGCGCAAAGGGCGGATCATGCTTTCCCAGTGGTCCAGCAGATCCTCGTAACGCGACGGGTCCATTGCGACTTCATAGAGGCGGTCAATCACCTCGTCGCGCACCTCGGGCGAGGTTTCGGGGTTTAACTTGTCACGGTCTCCAGACATGGTTTTTACACTACCTGTTGTATCCCCAAGCCCTTATCGCTGTAACAATGCCATGCAGGAAACAGCCCTGTATGGCGCAACTTATAAAAATAGGGAAAAGTTATTTCTGTATAATATTTCGTGTTTCCTGATGCGATGGTAACCGATTTCTGGGTCAGGTCCAGCGATCTAGCCGAAAACACAGTGTTTTTTTACCATATGGGCAGCTTTTCAGGAAAATATCAGTTCATTTCAACAACCTTGGCGGGATTTAGCATGTTTTTCGGGTCCAGCGCCCGCTTGATTTCACCCATCACCGCCCAGCCATCGCCATGCTCATCGCGCATATAATTCAGCTTTCCTATGCCGATTCCGTGCTCTCCGGTGGCGGTTCCGCCCATCGCAAGTGCGCGTTCAACCATGCGGTTTGATAGCGCCTTGGCGGTCGCCATTTCAGCCGTATTGCCCGGTTCTACCAACAAAATAGCGTGGTAATTGCCATCGCCAACATGGCCCAGTATCGGTCCCTGAAGGCCGCTGGCGGCAATATCGGTGCGGCTGGCCTCTACCGCTTCGGCAAGGCGCGAGATTGGCACGCAAACGTCTGTCACCAGAGCCACAGCGCCTTTGCGCAGGGCCAGACAGGCGTAATAGGCCTTGTGGCGCATGTCCCACAATGCTGTGCGTTCTTCGGCTTTGGACGACCATTTGAACCCCGTGCCGCCCATCTCCTCGACGATCTCGCCAAACCGTGTTGCTTGCTCGGACACGCCTGCGTCTGATCCGTGAAATTCCACCATCAGGTGCGGCACCTCTGGCATGTCAGCACCGGAATAGGCATTGCAGGCGCGGGTGGTTTCGGCGTCGATAAACTCGATCCGCGCCATCGGAATGCCCATCTGGATGGTAGCGATCACCGCGTTTACCGCGTCGCCAATTCCGTCGAATGAGCAGATCGCCGAGGACACCGCCTCGGGTTGGCCTTGCAGCCGTAACGTCAGTTCAGTGATCACCCCCAACGTGCCCTCGGCCCCGACGAACAACGCCGTCAGATCATAGCCCGCCGATGATTTGCGTGCGCGGCTGCCGGTGCGGATGATCCGCCCGTCCGCCAGCACCACTTTGAGCGCCAATACGTTGTCGCGCATGGTGCCGTACCGTACCGCCGTGGTGCCGCTGGCCCGCGTGCTGGCCATGCCGCCCAGTGACGCATTCGCGCCGGGGTCCACCGGAAAAAATAGCCCCGTTGCGCGTAATTCAGTGTTCAGCGCCTCGCGCGTCAGGCCCGGTTGCACCACCACATCCATATCTTCGGGGTTAACCGCCAACACCGCCGCCATCCGGCTCATATCAATGGTCACGCCACCGCGCACCGCCAATGTGTGCCCCTCAAGCGCGGTTCCGGCACCATACGGGATCACGGGGCAATCGTGATCGGCGCAGGTTTTCACGATCTGCGCGACCTCGGCTGTATCAACCGGATAGGCCACTGCGTCGGGCGGGGCGGGGGAAAAATGCGTTTCGGATGCGCCGTGCGCTTCCAGATCGGACTTGGATAGGCTTAGACGATCGCCTAGGAAGGATGTGAGTGCTGCAATTGCGGATGGAATGGTCATACTGGCCCTTCATAGGTTGTTGGGCGCAGATTAGGCGATGCGGGCGGGCTGTGAAAGGCCGGATTGATAAAGCGGGACATAACGGATGAATGCTGCGAAATCAGCGATAAAGCGCAAGCTGGGCGAGGGGCGTGATACCCTGCGTAGTGCTTGGCGCTTGATGCGCAAACATGGTCCCAGCCAAGTGCAGTTCTGGTTTATCGCGCTCGCCATCGGTATCGCGTCGGGTTACGCAGCGCTTGGGTTTCGCAAAGGGATTTCGGCGTTGCAGGGCTGGCTCTACGGGGCCGAAGATTTGCACATGCTGCATTCATTCGCCGAAACCTTGCATTGGTACTGGATATTACTGATCCCGATTGCGGGCGGGCTGGCCGTGGGTCTGATTTTGAACCGGTTCACCGATGATGGTGTGGTGCGCTCCGTCGCTGACGTGATCGAGGGTGCTGCCCTGAACGAGGGGCGGGTCGAGCAAAAAGAGGGCATCGCCTCGGCGTTTGCCTCGATGATCACACTGGCCTCGGGCGGATCCAGCGGGCGCGAGGGTCCGGTGGTGCATCTGGCCTCGGTGATTTCCAGCTGGGTGTCGAACCGGATTCATGCCAGCGGCATTACGGGGCGCGATTTGCTGGGCTGTGCTGTGGCTGCTGCCGTATCGGTGTCGTTCAACGCGCCGATTGCGGGGGCGTTGTTCGCGCTTGAAGTGGTTTTGCGCCATTTTGCGGTCCACGCCTTCGCGCCGATTGTGATTGCATCTGTCGCAGGCACAGTGATCAGCCGCACCCACCTAGGGAATGTCACCGAATTCACCTTGCCGGTCGAGGGCGGGCTGACGTTCTATGTCGAGCTGCCGGCCTTTGTGATCCTTGGTCTGCTGTGTGGTCTGGTGGCGGTTTTACTGATGAAAGCGGTGTTCTGGGCCGATGATCTGGGCACTTATGTGCAGGATAAAACCCATATGCCGCGCTGGTTGCGCCCCGCAGTTGCGGGCGCGATGCTGGGCGGCATTGCCATTGCATTTCCGCATATCATCGGGGTTGGTTATGAAACCACATCGCGGGCACTGACGGGGGATTTGCTGCTGTATCAAGCGATGGTGTTTGCGGTGCTCAAGGTGATCGCCGTATCGATCACCATGGCGGGGCGCATGGGCGGCGGTATCTTTTCGCCCTCCCTGATGGTCGGGGCGCTGACGGGGTTGGCGTTCGGGCTGATTGCGACGGCGATATTGCCCAATGTGTCGGGGTCCGAAACCATCTATGCGCTGGCGGGCATGGGGGCGGTGGCGGCCGCCGTGCTGGGCGCGCCGATCTCGACCACCCTGATTGTGTTTGAATTAACCGGCGATTGGCAAACCGGCCTTGCGGTGATGGTCGCCGTGTCGCTGTCCACAGCGCTGGCCAGCCGCATTGTGGACCGGTCATTTTTCCTGACCTTGCTGGAACGGCGCAACGTCCATCTGGCGGCAGGCCCGCAAGCCTATCTGCTGTCGATGTGCCGTGTTGCCACCACCATGCGGGCCAAAGACACCGACGGGGCGGCGGACGAGGACACCTGTTGGGATTTGATCGGGCAGGGGATTTATATTGATGGCAACGCCACGCTAGAGCAGGCGATGCCGCTGTTTGATACCACATTCCGAACCTTCATCCCCGTGGTCACCTTGGGCGGCGAGGGCGAAGCGCCGGAACTGTGGGGGGCCTTGTTTCAGGTCGATGCGCTGCGGGCCTATAACAGTGCTTTGGCGGCGACGGCAGCCGAGGAACATTCCTGACGACGCGTAGATTTAGCCCCCTAACACCGTCCAAGCAATCGCCATCTGGCAGCCAAAGCCGAACAGATAAACCGGAGTGCGCATCCACGGCACCCCGAAGGTGTAGACTGCAAAATGGACAACCCGCGATATGAAATACAGCTTGGCTGCGGTGGCAGTCAGCCCGTTCGCCGCTCCTGACAGTTCCAGCACCAGAACCAGCACGCCAAATATAATCAGGTTCTCGACCGCGTTTGTATGAGCGCGGATACTGCGCTGCGCCCAAGGTGCCTGTGTCGCCGCATCATGGCGCGGGTCGCGAAAGGCGGCATAGGGTTTCATTTCCAGAATGCGCTGCAATATGTGCGGTGCCCACAACATCGAGGTGAAAACGGTGGTGACGGTTAGCCAGTAAATTTCGGTGGATAGCGGGGTCATTTTTCTGCTCCTGTGATCAGTTATGATTGCAATTTGCACCAAAGGAGAATTATGTAAACTACGCAGTAATAATGCATATAGTATCATATTTTGCACTAAGGAGAGAAAAGGTATGCGTAAGCAAAAACATGAGGATCCGATTGAATGTCCGGTCGAGGCGACGCTGGATATTATGGGCGGCAAGTGGAAGGGTGTGATCCTGTTCCGGCTGATTGAGGGCACCAAACGGTTTGGTGAATTGCAAAGGCTGATGTGCAAGATCACCCAGCGCACCCTGACCAACCAGCTGCGCCAACTCGAGGCGGACGGGCTGATCCGGCGCAAGGTTTACGCCGTGGTGCCGCCCAAGGTCGAATACAGCCTGACGGATACGGGGAAATCCCTATCGGGTCTGCTGATGGACATGCACGACTGGGGGATGGAAAACCTGATTTCGCCAGCCAAACAGAAGGGCGAAAACCCCTGACCACGGCGCCCTATCGTTTCAACACAAGACCCGCTAGGCTACTATGCAAAGACCAAAACAGCACTGGAGATGCACATGTCAGATGATACCCCGATTGTAGCAGCGCGCGAAAACGGCCCGTTGATTGTGAAGCACCTGAAGACCTTCAAAATGCCCGACGGTTCAGTCGCCGAGGCCAAACCGCTGATCGCGCTGTGCCGGTGCGGCCATTCCAAAAACAAGCCTTATTGCGACGGCTCGCACAATGATGCGGGCTTTGATGGCAGCGCACAGGATGTTAGCGCACGCGACAAGGTTTATTCTTACGACGGTAACGCAGCAACGGTCCATTACAACAAATTGCTATGCTCGCACGCGGGTGAATGTGGGAAACACGCCGGCAACATCTTTAACCCGAAAAACAAGCCTTGGTGCGCGCCGGACGCAGGCACGCTGGAGCAGATCAAAACGGTTGTCGCAGCGTGCCCGTCAGGTGCCCTAAGTTACAGCACCGCAGATAGCGCCCGTGATGCGCTGTGCAGCGACGAGGTCGAGATTTCAGTCGAGACCAACGGGCCGTTCAGGGTGAAAAATGTGCCGATCGAAGTTGACTATTGGGCCGATGGCCAATCCGCGCGCGAATATGTGCTGTGCCGTTGCGGTCTGTCGAAAAACAAACTGTTTTGCGATGGCACACATGTGGATGAAGGATGGTCCGACAGCTAGCTGCTACAGTTCCTCAACCGTAACCAACGCCGGATCAAACGCCAGATAGCTTTTGATCCGCGCGACTGACCCGATCGGGGCCTCATAGGACCACACCGCGTTTTCCAGAACCGTGCTTTTGGTCTGGATCGAGAAATAGCTGGCATCGCCTTTGTGGGGGCAATGGCTGGAATGCTCGCTTGTGTCCAGAAACGCCATCGCAATATCCTTGCGCGGGAAATAGATCACCGGCTTGTAGTCACCCTCGTTCAATTCCAGTGCATCGGTGGATTCGCCCAGAATGGCCCCGCCAGCCCGCACAACCCATTTTCCGTCAGCCTTGTGGATTTTGATATGTTCTGACATGCGCGCGCCCCTTTTTTGTTATGGTGAAGCGCGACCCTAGCACATCTTGTGCGCGAATTGCACGTCACAAAGGCGCACAGGCGGCAATTAGCCAGTCTTGCACTGCGCCGTTAACCAATGGCCCCAGCATTTCAAGCGTTTTTGCGTGATAGGCGTCCAGCCAGTCCCGCTCGCCTGTGCTCAGCATTTCGACCACAATCAGACGTCGGTCAATCGGCACATAGGCCAGCGTTTCAAACGCCAGCATGTCGCGTGCATCTGCACCTTGCAGGGCAGGGGCATCCTGCACCACGATCAGGTTTTCAATGCGGATGCCAAACGCACCTTCGCGGTAATATCCTGGCTCGTTTGACAGGATCATGCCGGTCTCTAGCGTCACATCCGATATGCGCGAAATCCGCTGCGGCCCCTCGTGGACTGACAGGTATGACCCCACCCCGTGCCCAGTGCCGTGATTAAAATCCTGCCCCGCCAACCAAAGGGGATAGCGTGCCAAAGGGTCCAGATCCCGCCCCGCCAACCCCTTTGGAAACCGTGCCCGTGATATGGCAATCATGCCTTGTAACACACGGGTAAAACAGGATTTTCTCTCGTCGTCGATTGCCCCAACGGCCACAGTTCTAGTGATGTCGGTTGTGCCGTCCTGATATTGACCGCCACTGTCGACCAACAGCATTTCACCTGCTTTGATCTCGCGATTGCTGTCCTCAGACACTCGATAATGCATGATCGCACCATTCGGCCCCGCGCCGCAAATCGTCTCGAAACTGATGTCGCGCAACGCGTTCGTTGCTCGCCTAAACCCTTCCAGCTTTTGCACCACGTCGATCTCGTGCAGGCGACCCTTGGGCGCCGCATCGTCCAGCCACGCCAAAAACTGCACCATCGCCACACCATCGCGCAAATGCGCCGTGCGTGCACCGGCGACCTCGACCGCATTCTTGCGGGCTTTGGGCAGGATGCAAGGATCAACTTCCTTGAATATTTTGACCCCCGCGTCGCTTAAAATATCAAACACGGCCTTGGGGGCACTTACCGGATCAATCCGCACAATGCCCTTTAATGCGCCAAGTGCGGCCCCAAATGCATCCCATTCCTGCACCTCGATATCCAGCCCTTGCGCCTTGGCCGGATCGGTAAACAGCACCACACGCCCATCGCCGTGCAAAATGGTAAATGCCTGCACGACCGGATTGCGCTCAATATCGCTTCCACGGATATTCAGCAGCCAGCAAATGCTGTCGGGTAGCGTCAGAACCGTGGCATCCGCACCCATATCAGCGGCTATGCGACTCCGCTTATCAGCAGATGTTTCACCAGCAAACTCAACAGGATGGTCAACAATCTTGCCACATGGTTTGGCGGGGCGATCTGCCCAGATACGGTCGACCAGATTTGCCATGGGCACCAGCGTAACACCGCAATCGGCCAGCTTCTCAATCTCTTCCGCAGTGTGCAGCCACGGATCAAATCCGACCTTCCCACCCTTGGGCATGGCCTCGTTTAACCACGCGCCCAGTTTCACCTCGGGCCAATCCACTGGGGTGAAATGCGCCAGATCGACCTGCGATTTGATCTGTGTCCGGTAGCGCCCATCAACAAAAACGCCCGCCCGATCCGCCAGAACCGCACAAAACCCCGCCGATCCGCTGAACCCCGTCAACCACGCCAGACGCGCGTCACAAGGGGCGACATATTCGCCTTGATGCGCGTCAGCACGCGGCACCAGAAATCCACCCAACCCCTCAGCCACTATCTCGTGGCGCAACAAAGCCAACCGTGCCGGACCATCCTCGGGCCGCGATGTCACTTCAAATGTCTGAAACATCCCTTGTCCTTCCAAATGGCCTAAATATCCCCGCCGGAGGCACTCATAATAGTGTCCAGCGTCAGCTGGCCCGTTTCATTCCCATTACCCGCGCCCTTGCGCGTGGATCACTGTCAAATAGCGACGCCAGTTGTTCTGTCATCGCGCCGGCCAATTGCTCCACATCGGTAATCGTCACTGCACGTTCATAATAGCGCGTCACGTCATGGCCGATGCCGATCGCCAACAATTCGACCATTTTGCGTTTTTCTACCATTTCGATCACATCACGTAGATGTTTTTCCAAGTAATTAGCAGGGTTAACCGACAAAGTTGAATCATCCACCGGTGCCCCGTCCGAAATCACCATCAGGATTTTACGCGATTCAGGCCGCCCAACCATGCGGCGATGCGCCCACTCCAGCGCCTCGCCGTCGATGTTTTCCTTTAACAGGCCCTCTTTCATCATCAGCCCCAGATTGGGCCGGACCCGACGCCACGGCGCATCTGCCGATTTATAAATAATATGGCGCAGATCGTTCAAACGCCCCGGGGTCTGGTCACGGCCCGACCCCAGCCATTTTTCACGACATTGCCCGCCCTTCCACGCCCGCGTGGTAAAGCCCAAAATCTCGACCTTGACCTGGCAGCGCTCCAGCGTGCGGGCCAGAACATCGGCGCAAATAGCGGCAATGGAAATCGGGCGACCCCGCATGGAGCCCGAATTGTCGATCAGCAGCGTCACACAAGTATCGCGGAACTCGGTGTCTTTTTCCTGCTTGAACGACAGCGGTGTGGTCGGGTTGGCAATCACCCGCGCCAGACGGCCCGCGTCCAGCGTGCCTTCTTCCAGATCAAATTCCCAAGACCGGTTTTGCTGCGCCTGTAGGCGGCGTTGCAGCTTGTTCGCAAGGCGCGACACCGCGCCCTTTAACGGCTCCAGCTGCTGATCCAGATAGGCCCGCAACCGCTCCAACTCGGCCGGTTCAGCCAAATCTTCGGCGCGGATTTCTTCATCGAAATCAGTGCAATACACTTCATAGTTCGGGTCGGCCTCGGACACCGGCGCAGGCGGCGGTGGCTCCATCGGGGCGTCACCCTCGGGCAATTCTGCCTCGTCGCCTTGCTCCATATCGGCCATGTCGTCCATCGACACTTGGGCTTGCGATTGGTCCTGTTGCTCGTCCTGCGACTGCTCAGGGCTGGCGTCTGCATCTTCCTGCTCGTCCTCGCTGCCCTGGCTGTCGGGGTTTTCCTCTTCCTCGCCGTCCTCTTCGGCCTGATCGTCGGACTGATCATCCTCCATATCCGGATCATCGCCCAACTGATCGCCGTACCCCAGATCGGAAATCACTTGGCGGGCAAATTTGGCGAACTGTTTCTGGTCGGCCAGCGTATCCTGCAACCCGTCCAGCGTGCCGCCGGCCTTTTCGGTCATAAAGTCCTGCCACAGCTCCATCACATTCTGCGCACCGGCAGGCAAATCACGCCCCGTTGCCAGATGGCGCACCAGATATCCAGCGGCGGCGGCCATCGGGGCCTCACTTTGCTCGGTGATTTGACCATAGCCGCGCCTATCGGCCTCAACGGCGATTTTTGCGTCGATATTGCCCAGAGTGCCGGGCATGTCGCGCGCCCCCACCGCTTCGCAGCGGGCATGTTCCATCGCCTCATAGATGCCACGCGCTAACTCGCCCTGTGGTGCATACCGCGCATGGGTGGCCAGATCATGATGCTTGTGGCGCAGCGCCAGCGCATCGGCTGTGCCGCGGGCCAATAGAACCTCGTCGCGGGTCATGCGGCGGGAGACTTGCGGTAGGCGCACGGTGTCCTGCGTGGCCCCCGGAGGGTCCACGGTAAAGGAGACCGACAGGTCGGGGTCATCGGCCATCACTTTGGTGGCTTCTGCCAACGCTTTTTTGAACGGGTCGGCTGGATTGTCGGTGGGTTTGTTCATTGTGTAGACTCAAAAAGTAGCTTGCAAACGGCGGTGTCCGAAGCCCAAAGTGGATCATTGCCGAACGCCTGTCCGGTTGAAGCGTAGTTTGTTTCGTATCTCTTTAAATATAGATCAGAGATCAATCGAATGTCACGATAGACGCTATCTTCAGCACCTGCACCGAGAGTCCCTGACCTCATTTCGGTTGCCAGTTTGGCTATCTGAACGACGGTCATTTTTACATTTTGAGAATGCTCTTGACCCATGCGAGTTTCGCCCGCCCACTCCAAACCAGACAAGTATAGGCCAGAGCATCTAACCAGCGGATAGGTTTCCTCGCTTCCCTGAACTATTAATTCTTCCAGAGGCTTCAGGTTCTGGGCCAATACACTTATTGGTGTGATCAGCAAGAAGACTGTAAAAAATGCTCGTAAAGTGCTCGGATACTCCATCACCCCATGCTCATGCTGGCAGCACTTTCCGGCAGTTCTTCGTCAAAGCAGCGCTGGTAGAATTCAGCCACCGTTTGGCGCTCCAATTCGTCGCATTTGTTCAGGAACGACAGCCGGAAGGCATAGCCGACATTACGGAAAATCGTGGCGTTTTGCGCCCATGTGATCACCGTGCGAGGCGACATCACCGTCGACAGATCACCATTCATAAACGCGGTGCGGGTCAAATCAGCCACGGTCACCATCTGGCTGACTGTCTTGCGGCCCTTGTCGTTATTGTAGACAGGGTTTTTTGACAGCACGATCTGGGTTTCAGCATCATGCGACAGGTAGTTCAGCGTTGCCACCAGTGACCAACGGTCCATCTGGCCCTGATTGATCTGCTGGGTGCCGTGATACAGCCCCGTGGTGTCGCCCAGACCAACCGTGTTGGCGGTGGCGAACAGCCGGAAATAGGGGTGCGGGGTGATCACCTTGTTCTGGTCCAGCAGCGTCAGTTTGCCGTCCACTTCCAGCACCCGCTGGATCACAAACATCACATCGGCACGGCCCGCATCATATTCGTCAAATACAATCGCGGTGTTGGTGCGCAGGGCCCACGGCAGGATTCCCTCCTGAAATTCGGTGATCTGTTTGCCGTCTTTCAGTTTGATCGCGTCCTTGCCGATCAGATCGATCCGGCTGATGTGGCTGTCCAGATTGACCCGCACGCAGGGCCAGTTAAGACGCGCTGCAACCTGTTCAATGTGGGTCGATTTACCTGTGCCGTGGTAGCCCTGGATCATCACGCGGCGATTGTGGGAAAACCCGGCAAGAATGGCCAGTGTGGTATCAGGATCGAACTTGTAGGTCGCATCGATCTCGGGCACGCGCTCGCTGGTTTCGGAAAAGCCTTTGACCACCATATCCGTGTCGACGCCAAACACCTCGCGGACTGAAATTTCCTGATCGGGTTTCTCGTTGGTTTGCATCGTCATATCCGCTTCTTTTTCGTTTTCGGGATTGCCCGTTTGGGCCTTACAGGAGTGGTGCAACAATTTCTGCGCCTGTGCAAGGGAGGCAGGCGTTGAAATCCTTCAAAAACCACACCAAAGCGTGATTCTACCTGTGACTGGTGGTGTGGTATTACGCCCTAACCACACAAAGGAGACTGATATGAACCGACGCACTATGCTTACATCCGGCCTTGCCGCCGCTGCTGCCCTAGGATTTGGAACAACCGGAATGAATGCGGCCAGCGGAACGTTCGAGGTGAGCCGCACGGATGACGAGTGGCGCAGCCGCCTTACGCCGCTAGAGTATAACGTGATGCGCCATGAGGGGACCGAGCGGTCGGGATCATCGCCGCTGGACAAAATTTATTCGGAAGGTACCTATCATTGTCGTGGCTGTGATCTGGCGCTTTATCCGTCAAAGACCAAGTTCGACAGCGGCACTGGCTGGCCCAGTTTCTGGAAACCCTTGGCAGGTGCGGTCGGGACCATGCAGGACAACAGTTTCTTTTCGCGTCGCACCGAAGTGCATTGTCGCCGTTGTGGCAGCCATTTGGGGCATATTTTTAATGATGGTCCCGCACCAACGGGCAAACGCCATTGCCTGAACGGGGTGTCGCTGAAATTTATAGCGGCCTAGGCTACAATTGATTTCTATGCTAAAACCCTTCAGAACGATGTTTCTGGAGGGTTTTTCAATGCATAACCTCGTTGTCACGCTTGCCGGTATCGGCATGGTCGGTGTGTTGGCGTGGGCTGTCGCCGGGCCCGAATATGTTGGCCGTGGCGAGCGCTTCTGTCAGCAAGGGGCGGCGTGCCGGTGTTGCAACTGCGCTTGGGCTTGCATTGGGCGGGCTGGTTTGGGCCACATTAACCATCATGGGGGCGGCAACGGCGTTTGAATTGTTCCCAAACGCGGTGCTTGCCTTTCGCTTGATGGGCGCGTCATATCTGATTTGGCTGGGGGTTAAATATCTGCGCAATGCCTGGACGGGGCAGGGGGCTGTGATGCAGATTACCCAAGTCGATTACAGCAACTGGACTGCATTCAGAACCGGATTTGTTGTGATTATGACCAATCCCAAGGCGGTGTTATATTTCAGTTCGGTGTATGCGGCGTTTATTCAGGCCACGGCCCCGATCTGGGTGTGGTGTGTGATTTTGCTGTTCAGCCAGACAACGGCGTTTTTGCAGCATTGCCTAACCGTGTGGCTGTTTTCATCCCGTGCTGTATTGCGCAAAATCGAAGCGGCACAGCGTAGGGTGAACGGGGTGATTGGCACGCTATATTGCGGGCTTGGCATTGGTGTGGCCACCGATGCGTTGCGCCGACTTTAGTTAAACGGAGACCCTTCGGGTCGCATGATATCTCGCTTCGCTCGGGATTTGCCTGCGGCGCGGATATTTTTCGCAAAAGAGAAGGCCGAAGGTCAGGTTTTGAAGTGGCGGCTGGTTTTGATTTTCTCCCAGGCCCAGACAACTTCTTGCAGCTGTTCCTCTTGCGAGCGATCCCCGCCGTTCATATCCGGATGGAGCACCTTGATCAGCTTTTTATAGGCTTTGCGCACTTCGGTTTTGGTCCAGTGGTCTTTGGCCTCGAGAACCTCGATGGCTTTGCGCTCGGTCGGGGGCAGTTTGCGGGTGCCGGTGATCGAGCGGCCGGGGTTTTGGGTGGCGTTGCTGCCCAGCACCTGATGCGGGTCATCCACGCCTAGACGGGCCCATGCGCGCTCCTCGTCGGATTGTTTGAACGGTTTGGTTTCCCGTTCCCATACGCGGTCCTTGTCCATCTGGGCCTCGACCGCGTCGTCGGGCGAGCCGTCAAAGAAGTTCCATTTCAGGTTATATTCGCGCACATGGATTTTACAGAACCACAGAAAATCATCCACCGCATCCGGCGAACGCGGAGCGCGGTATTTACCGGCCTCTTCACAGCCCTCGTGCTCGCACACACGGGTTGAGGTATCGAACGCCCCAGACATGCCACGGCGCCCGCGGGTGCGTTTCTTTTTGTCGGTGGATACCGACATATCAAACCCGAAGGGATCGCTTTTAACCATAATCATACCTTTTCGACTCGGACTGGACAGTCTAGCGTGATCCACGCCGGATAGAAGGGGTGTAGTGAAAAAATGTTGATAGAAGACCAGATTTCCGAGAAATTACAGGCGGCGTTTACGCCAGCTGAGCTGCAAGTGATCAATGAAAGCGACCAACATGCGGGTCACGCGGGCCATGATGGCACGGGCGAGAGCCATTTCAGGGTGGTGATCCGTGCCGATGCATTTGCGGATATGAGCCGGATTGCCCGCCACCGCGCGGTTCACGCGGCTTTGGGCAAAGAGCTGATCGGGCGCATTCACGCGCTGGCGTTAGAGATTAACGGCTGATTATTGCGCGGCCACGTCTGCTTGCAGGTCTTTGGCTTTGAGCGCATCGTCGGTTGCAGGGCCAAGCGTTGGGGCGTTGCCGTGGTCTGTGCCGGTTGTACCGTTCAGCAGGGGCGCGTGGGTTTGTGCGATTGTTTCAGCAGCGACAGCAACTGCGGCGGCTTCTGCGTCAATCGTTTCAACCACCTCGGCGGTAACCGGAACCTCGCGCCGGAAAACCAGCATGTTCTGGAATGTTGTGGATTTCCCCATCATTCCTGACCGCTCATCGCAGGGCAGGGTGTCGGAGCGCTGGTATTCCCAACCCTCGGCACCCAGTTCGTTCATTGCTGTCATCAATGCGTTGGCAAACCGTCCTTCGGCACCTTTGATGCCTTTGCCCTTAAGCCCTTTTCTAGGTGCTGGAACAACTTTATATTCGTAGTTAGACATCATGCAGCCCCTTAAACGGTTTGTAACAGGCTGGTTTAATAACAAATATCGTGGCCCGAGTCCAAACCCCCATGGCGTATTATTGCCGTGTCGTCGTGGGTTGTGGCATTCGCGCAAACCAATACAAGGGGTGGTGTTGGCAGGGGGTGTAGGGTGGATATGTAGGGTGGGTGGCTTGACCCTTTAGCTGCTCAGCTTCTTGGCGACGATCTCGTTCACCGCTTTCGGGTTGGCTTTGCCGCCTGTTGCTTTCATCACCTGACCGACAAACCAGCCCGCCAGCTTGGGATTCGCTTTGGCCTTTTCGACCTGTGCCGGGTTGGCGGCAATGATCTCGTCCACAGCGGCCTCGATTGCGCCGGTATCTGTGACCTGCTTCATGCCACGCGCCTCGACGATCTCGGCAGGCACACCGCCCTCAACGTAAACGATCTCGAACAGCTCTTTGGCAATTTTGCCGCTGATGTCGCCTTTGGTGATCAACTCGATCACACCGCCCAGCTGATCGGCGGAAACGGGGCTGTCGGAAATGGATTTATCGCCCTTTTTCAGACGGCCAAACAATTCGTTGATTACCCAGTTCGCGGCCAGTTTTCCGTCGCGCCCTTTGGCCACATCCTCAAAGAATGCGGCATTGGCAACGTCGGCCGTCAGAACTGAGGCGTCATAGTCAGACAGGCCGAAGTCACTGATAAAGCGTAATTTTTTATCATCGGGCAGTTCCGGAAGGGTGCTGGCAATCGCATCAACCCAGTCCTGTTCAATTTCCAAAGGCAGCAGATCGGGGCAAGGGAAATAGCGGTAATCATGCGCTTCTTCTTTGGAGCGCATCGAGCGCGTTTCGTTTTTATCAGGATCATACAGGCGGGTTTCCTGATGCACCTTGCCGCCATCCTCGAGGATCGCAATCTGGCGCTTGGCCTCAAAATCAATCGCGGCCTGCATGAAGCGAATCGAGTTCATGTTCTTGATCTCGCAACGAGTGCCCAGATGCGAGAAATCGCCAGTCTCGTAATAGCGCTCATAGGCACCGGCACGACACACGGACACGTTCACATCGGCCCGCAGATTGCCGTTTTGCATGTTACCGTCACAAGTGCCCAGATAGCGTAGGATCTGGCGGATTTTAGCAACGTAAGCGGCAGCTTCTTCTGGTCCGCGAATGTCGGGGCGAGAAACGATTTCCATCAGGGCCACACCGGTGCGGTTCAGATCGACAAAGGACATATTCGGGTCCATGTCGTGAATGGATTTGCCCGCGTCCTGCTCCAGATGGATGCGTTCAATCCGCACCAGCCGGGCCACGCCCTCGGACATTTCAACCAGCACTTCGCCCTCGCCAACGATGGGATGGTACAGTTGCGAAATCTGGTAGCCTTGCGGCAAATCCGGGTAGAAATAGTTTTTACGGTCAAAGGCGGAATACAGATTGATCTGCGCCTTCAGACCCAGCCCCGTGCGCACCGCTTGCTCGACACAAAACTCGTTGATCACCGGCAACATGCCGGGCATGGCGGCGTCGACAAACGCCACGTTGGAATTGGGTTCCGCGCCGAATTTGGTCGAGGCACCGGAAAACAGCTTGGCTTTACTGGCAACCTGCGCGTGGACCTCTAGGCCGATCACCAGCTCCCAGTCGTGTTTCGCGCCTGCGATCACCTTGGGTTTAGGGGAGTCATATGTGAGGTCAAGCATGGCGAAATCCATCCGGCTGTTGGTTGTTCCCTGCCTTCTAAGCGAGGGGGCAAGGTGGGGCAAGGGGGATGGATTGCCCATTGGCGGTATTGACGTTAGCTATTGGGGGAATTTGTAGAAAGTGTCGCTATGTCCCTGTCCAAAACCCTCTCCGCGCTGTTGTTGTCCCTGCCGTTGGCCTGCTCAGGGGGAAATCCGGTGATCGACCTTCGAGGGGATGAGGTTATTGTTCCTGATGACAGCCCCGTTATGCGCTGGGATCATCTCCCTCATGGCTATCACTGGACCGACAAGGCAATGAACTTTGTGCAATTTGGAGTGGGGCAGCCGCTAACCGAAATTGTGCCGCGTGATATAGCTGCATGGTGCCCAACCTATCCGGAAAACAATGCTAAAATGCGGGCCGCGTTCTGGGTTGGGCTGCTGTCGGCGATGGCCAAACACGAAAGCACATGGAACCCCAAAGCTGTGGGCGGCGGCGGCCAGTGGTTTGGACTGGTGCAGATTTCACCTGCCACGGCGCGCGGCTATGACTGTTTGGCAATCAGTGGCGAGGCGCTAAAGGATGGCGTTTCCAACCTGTCCTGCGCGATCCGCATCATGGCCCACACAGTGCCGCGCGACGGGGTTGTGGCCGAGGGGATGCGCGGGGTCGCCGCCGATTGGGGGCCGTTCCACAGCGCGTCCAAGCGCGCCGAGATGGCGGCTTGGACAACACAGCAGAGCTATTGCCGGTAATTATCCTTTGCTGGCTTGGCGTAATTTTCCGATAGAAAACAAGTGGAACGTCAAAAAGACCGGCACAAAAAACGCGGGGAACAGTCGGTTGGGTAATCGTTGATGAGGTTGACCTGCCCATGCGCCATGACACGGGCAAACCCGTCGCTGGACATCAATCCGGTGCTGACAGCCACCACAAAATCCAGCATGCCGATAATGTTGGCGCGTTTGACCAGCTTATTGGCGTCGGGGGCATCGTTATAGAGCGCCTTTGTCGCCTGCATAGCGGCCCATCCCGCCCACATATCGCCAATTCCGGCTGGCAAGGCAAATTGCCACGGGATCTCACCCGCCATCCAGCCAATCAGGAACATCCCGCCCATAAACCGCGGGATTTGCATGCCGATCAGGAATATCTGGCCGGTTTGATCCATCACTTGGCGTGCCAGACTGTTAAACCGCACGTAGGCCCAGAATATGCCAGCACCGCCAAACAGGAACATCAGGATATAGGGTGGATCGGTGAATGTCGGGGGCGGGGCCAAATATCCGGCTTTGGCCGCCGCTGTGGCAAGAGCATACCAGAGGCCCAGAAAGGCAATCAACGGCACCAGCCGGCGGCTCATCTGGGTAAATCCCAGTCCCGCCATCTTGCCGTTAACCGCAAAGACCGCGATGGCCATTGCAGGCAGAATTACAGCAAAGCTGCGCAAGTAGAATTCTATGAATAGTTCGTACATTTCGGTGTTTCCCTATAGTTACTACAAAATAAGTAGTGACTATATAACAAGGAGTCAATTCACATTTGGTATAAACCCTGATATATTCGGCATATGAATGAGATTGATCGTAAAAATTGCCCCATTATGCGGGCGCTCAAGGTCATTGGTGATCCGTGGACACCGCTGATCCTGCGAGAGCTGTTCTTTCAGGAACCGCGCCGGTTTCGGGACTTGGAGGAATTGCTTGCGGTCAGCCCGAATACCCTGTCGGCACGGTTGAAAAAGCTGGAGCTGGCACAAGTGATCGAACGCCAGATGTACTCCAGCCATCCGCCACGGGCTGAATATGTGCTAACGGAAAAAGGGCGCGCGTTGGCGCCGGTTATCGAGGCGCTGTATAACTGGGGCGAGGCGCATACGCCTGATATTACGCCGCGCCCGTGATAAACAAGCGCGGCGGCCAAAGCGTTATTTTTAAGGTTTGAAAACCACATTCAGGCGAGTTTCTATTTCGGCCTTGTTGCCCGCATAAATCGGCAATCCGCGCGGAATCCAGCCTTTGCCATTCGGGCCACCTGCCATACCTTCGGAAACATCCACCAATCCGGTGAACCCTTGCTGGTTCAGCGCATCAAACACATAGCCGGACCGGTTGCCCGTGCGACAGATCAAAGCAATGGGTTTTTCGGGATAGGCCGCGCGTAATTTCACCAGTGAATCCACAAAGGATTTATCGGTCATATCCAGCGCAATCGCACCTTCGGCGATGCCGGTTTGGGCCCATTCAGGCGGGGTGCGGATATCGACCAGAATGATATTGCCGGATTTGGCCGCGACATAGGCATCAGGGGTGCTGATCACAGTTTCGGCGGCGAATGCCGGCTGTGCAGTCAGCGATAGACCGACAACGGCGGCGCTGATTGCGCCAATCAAAAAGCTGCGACGATTGGTGTGCGCAAAGGGGGTGGTGACTTGGCCTTGCATTTGGTCTACTCCACTGTGATGTTTAACGTGGTTTTTATGACTGCAAAAGAACACATTGCAAAGCCCGAATATGAGGTTTAGCACAGACAAAAGGTCACATTCGCGTGTTTGGGTGTGCGGGGAACAAGGAGGAACGGGTCTTGAAAATAGGTGCACCTAAGGAAGTTTTTGAAGGCGAGGCACGGGTGGCGATGACACCCGAAAGTGCGTTGCAACTGCAAAAACTGGGGTATGATTGTTTGATCGAGGCGGGCGCTGGCAAGGCTGCCGGCTTCTCGGACAAAACCTATAAAGAGGCGGGTGTCACGGTAATCCGCGGGGCGGTGGCACTGTGGAAAGCCGCCGATGTAATCACCAAGGTGCGCCCCCCTTCCAAGACCGAAGCGCGGCGCTTAACCAAAGGCAAGACGCTGATTTCGTTCTTCTTTCCCGGTCAATCCGAAGAATTGATGGAGCTTGCCAACTCCAAGGGTGCCAATGTGATCGCCATGGACATGGTGCCGCGCATTTCACGCGCCCAGAAGATGGATGCGCTGTCCTCCATGGCCAATATCGCCGGTTATCGCGCCGTGATCGAGGCTGGCAACAACTTTGGCCGTTTCTTTACCGGCCAAGTCACCGCCGCTGGCAAAGTCCCCCCCGCCAAGGTGTTGGTGATCGGTGCTGGTGTGGCCGGATTGGCCGCGATTGGCACCGCAACGTCACTGGGTGCGATCACCTACGCGTTTGACGTGCGCCCCGAGGTCGCCGAGCAGGTGGAATCAATGGGGGCCGAATTTGTGTTCCTTGATTTTGAAGAGGATCAGGCCGATGGCGCGGCCACGGGTGGCTATGCCCCCGTGTCGAGCCCCGAATTTCGCGCCGCGCAACTGGCCAAATTCCGCGAAATTGCACCTGACATGGACATTGTCATCACCACCGCGCTGATCCCGAACCGCGAAGCGCCCGAGCTGTGGACCAAAGACATGGTCGAGGCGATGAAACCGGGCAGCGTGATCGTCGATCTGGCCGCCGAAAAGGGTGGCAATTGCAAACTGACGGTGATGGACGAAAAAATCGTCACCAAAAACGGCGTGACCATCATCGGCTACACCGATTTCCCCAGCCGGATGGCGTCGCAATCCTCGACCCTATACGCCAACAACATCCGCCATATGATGGACGATCTGACGCCGGACAAAGATGGCAAAGTCAACCACGACATGGAGGATGACGTGATCCGCGGCGCGACCGCGACCTATAAGGGCAAGATCACCTTCCCGCCGCCGCCGCCCAAAATTCAGGCGATAGCGGCGCAGGCCCCGAAAGAAGCGCCCAAAGAGCTGACAGTGGCCGAGAAACGCGCCGCCGAGGTGGCCGAATTCAAGGCCGCCACCCGCAGCCAAGTCGGCATGCTGGCAATCGGCGCTGTGTTGATGTTGATCATCGGCGCATACGCTCCGGCCAGTTTCATGCAGCATTTCATCGTCTTCGCGTTGTCGTGTTTCATCGGGTTCCAGGTGATCTGGAATGTCAGCCACGCGCTGCATACCCCGTTGATGGCGGTGACGAATGCCATTTCGGGCATCGTGATCCTTGGCGCGCTGTTGCAGGTCGGCTCCAGCAACTGGCTGGTGGTGATCCTCGCGACGGTATCGATACTGATCGCGTCTATCAATGTTGTTGGTGGCTTTCTGGTGACACGCCGGATGCTCGCCATGTTCCAGAAATCTTAAGGGGGGACGTGAGATGAGCATTGGAATCGTATCCGCAGCCTATATCGCATCGGCAATCCTATTCATCCTGTCGCTGGGCGGGCTAAACAATCAGGAAAGCGCCAAACGCGCGGTCTGGTATGGCATTGTTGGTATGGCGGTGGCGATATTTGCCACCATTTTCGGCCCCGGCATGGGCAACTATTTCCTTGTGTTGGTCGCCGTCGCGGCGGGGGCCTACGCGGGCTATTACGTGGCGGGCAAGGTAGAAATGACCGAAATGCCGCAATTGGTGGCAGCCTTGCACAGCTTTGTTGGCTTGGCGGCTGTGTTCATCGGCCTGAACGCCGAGTTGGAGCTGGGCACAGTGCTGGCACTAAAGGCAAATATCCCTGCCTCGTTGAACGAGGTTGGTGCCGCGGTCTGGTTAAAAGAAGCCGGGCTTGCGGGTTTTGCTGAAAAGCTGGCGCACAAATCTCCAGTGGAAATCTCGATCCTGAAGGTCGAGGTGTTTCTTGGCATTTTCATCGGTATCATCACCTTCACAGGTTCGATCATTGCCTTTGGCAAGCTGGCGGGCAAGGTCGATGGCGGCTCTAAAAAACTGCCCGGTGGTCACATGCTGAACGCGGGCGCATTGGCCGCCAGTGTGATCCTTGGCCTGATGTATTTCAACGGCGCGGGCATCTGGACGCTGCTGCTGATGATCGTGATTGCGGGCTTTATCGGCTGGCACCTGATCATGGGCATTGGTGGTGCGGATATGCCTGTCGTGGTGTCGATGTTGAACAGCTATTCCGGTTGGGCTGCGGCGGCGATTGGTTTCACGCTGGGCAATGATCTGTTGATCGTGGTCGGGGCGTTGGTTGGCTCCTCTGGTGCGATCCTGAGCTACATCATGTGCAAGGCGATGAACCGCAAGTTCGTCAGTGTGATCCTTGGCGGATTTGGCGGACCTTCGGGGCCACAGATGGCGGTCGAGGGCGAACAGGTTTCGATTGAAGCCGAAGGCGTTGCGGCTGCCCTTGAAGAGGCCGACAGCGTGGTGATCATTCCGGGCTATGGCCTTGCGGTGGCACAAGCCCAGCAAGCAGTGTCCGAGCTGGTCAAACGGCTGCGGGACAAAGGCAAGACTGTGCGTTTCGCCATTCACCCCGTTGCGGGGCGTCTGCCAGGCCACATGAACGTGCTGCTGGCCGAGGCCCGCGTGCCTTACGATATCGTGCTGGAAATGGACGAGATCAACGACGATTTCCCCGACACCGACGTGGCGATTGTAATCGGCTCCAATGACATCGTGAACCCCGCCGCACAGGACGATCCCAACAGCCCGATCGCTGGTATGCCGGTGCTGGAATGCTGGAAAGCCAAGCAGGTGTTCGTGTCCAAACGCGGGCAGGGAACGGGGTATTCCGGCATCGAGAACCCTCTGTTTTATAAGGAAAACACGCGGATGTTCTATGGCGATGCCAAGGACAGCCTGAACAAACTGTTGGCGTTGATTGAATAATAGCTTGTCCTAGAGTGCACTCTAGCCATTAAGGTCCCTGTGAATCACTTCACGGGGGCCTATTTTATGGCGTATCTACAATGATGATCGGCGAGTTTGCCCGCGCGGCGGGGCTGACGGTTATACCGTCCGGTTTTACGAGAAGATCGGGCTGATCCCTGCGCCCCCGCGCGATGGTGGCGGGCGGCGGGTCTATTCCGAGGATAGCCTTGGCTGGATCGAATTTTTGAAATAGTTGAACGCAACGGGGATGAAACAGGCGGACCGTGTTCATTATGCGGCGCTACGCCTGAGGGGTGAGGAAACCTATACCGAGCGGCGCGAAATGCTGGAGGCGCATTATGCTAAAATCCGTGATGATCTGACGGCGTTGGAAGAGACCAGTGCGCTGATGAAGCGTAAGATTGCGTTATATCGCTAACTAGGGTCAGGACCCCGAGATGGAAGCGATATTGCGCAAACGCTATGACGACATCCTGTCCGGGCTTTCCGAAAGTCTGGTTGAAGTGGGCCTATGGGCACCATTACGCGCGCAGTGTGGTCGATATGAAGACTCGCCTACTTTGCACTATTGCTGCATTAACGGCGATGGACGGCCAGACAACCCCGCAATTAAAAGCAAATATCGAACATAGGTTGACAACAGGGGCCAGCGAGCAGGACTTCGTCGAGGTGATCTGGAAAATGGCTCTTTACGGTGGAATTCCTGCCGCCATAAACGGGCTGAATGCTGCCAAGGAGGTGTTCGCGGCGCAACTGTGACAGCCGTGTCAGATATACGCAGTTTCATTGGTACAGGAATGCGCTAGGTTGCAGCCGAACCAAAAAGGTAGCGGACAATGAGCGAATTTCAGGACCATCCCTTGCGCTACCAGATGGCGAACGAGCTGCATGCACGGCCCTTTCCAACGCTAAGTGCACCGTGCCATGCAGTGTATCTGGCGATCAAAAACCCGCATGATGCTGCCAACCGTGACCGCGCACAGGACCGTGCCCATCTGATTGATCTGCTGGACCGGTTCGGGGCGGCACACCCGCAACCCGATGCCACGCATTTCTTTTGTGATCTGGGTCGTCATAGGTTGAAGTGGGAGCTGCACACAGAATTCGTAACCTACACCCTGTTTTCCGACGGGGTGGCGGAGCGCCCGTTCGACCCCGTGGCGTTCGATGTGTTTCCGCCCGCCTGGTTGGCGATGGTGCCGGGCAAGCGGTTGACTTCGGCCTTGATTCGGATCGAGGAAATGCCAAAAACCGCAAAACAGGTCGAGGTGCTGGTCAAAGACAGCTTTGTCGCTGAGAGCATCGCCGTGTCCTATACGCTGGACCGCCACGCGATCGTTGCGGGGGATTACCGGATTGATAGTGCCGGCCACTTGCGGTTTGCGATTTTCGTTAAGGCAGGCACAGGCGAGCGCCGCATCGGGCGCACCTTGCAACGTTTGTGCGAGATCGAGACCTACAAAGCGATGTCGATGCTGGCCCTGCCCAAGGCCCGCACCCTGTCCAAACGCCTTGCGCAGGTCGATGTGCAAGTGTCGGAACTGGTTGGCCATATCAAGGGGTCGGAGCGCACCGAGGAGGACGTGCTGGGCGAGTTGCTGGCGATCTCGGCCGAGCTGGAAGACATGATGGCGCAGAGCAGTTTCAGGTTTGCGGCAACGCGGGCCTATGGTGCTATCGTAGATGAGCGGGTCAATGGGCTGCGCGAGGAGCGGTTTGGCGGGCGGCAAACCATTTCGGAATTCATGATGCGCCGGTTTGATCCGGCGATGCGCACAGTGGCATCGACCGAGGAGCATCTGGTGTCAATGTCGGGTCGGGTGATGCGGGCAGCGGATTTATTGCGCACACGGGTCGAGGTGGAGCGTTCGGCGCAAAATCAGGCGCTGTTGGAAAGCATGGACAAGCGGGCTGATTTGCAACTGCGCCTTCAGCGCACGGTTGAAGGGCTGAGCGTGGTGGCGATCAGTTACTATGCGATCAATCTGGTGAGCTATGCGGCCTATCCAGTGGCCAAGGCGGCAGGGCTGGACAAACCTATGCTAACGGCAATCGCAACCCCTGTGGTGCTGCTTGCAGTTTGGTGGGTCGTGCGCAGGATCAGGAAGGCGCATTAGGTGGCGGCAGGTGTTTTCTTTGAAAGAAAACAGGTCGAAATCTTTCAAAGATTTCGGGGTCGCGCCCTTACCGTCCCCTGATCCGTGGATCCAGCGCATCCCGCAGCCCGTCGCCAATATAGTTCACCGACAGCACGGTTAGCGAGATCGCTAGACCAGGCCAGATCACCCGTTCGGGGTAAAGCTGTAGGAAATCGGTGGCGTCAAACAGCAGGCGACCCCATGTGGGGAAATCGGGCGGGAAGCCCAAGCCAAGGAACGACAAAGCGCTTTCGGTGATAATCGCGTTGGCAATCCCCAAGGTGGCTGACACCATAATGGGCGACATCACATTGGGCAGGATATGGCGCATGATCATCTTGTATGGCGTGGTGCCGATTGATCGGGCCGACAGAATGAATTCGCGTTCCTTTAGCGCCAGCACATCGCCGCGCACAATGCGGGCGGTGGGCATCCAGCTGGTGATGCCGATGGCCGAAACCATCAGGATAAAGATACCGGTTTCGGTGCCAAAGGCGGCACTCAGCGGTTCCCTAAACAACATCACCATAACCAGCAGCAGCGGCAGCAGCGGCAGGGCGAGGAACAGATCGGTCATCCGCATCAAAATCCCGTCGAGGCGTTTGAAATAGCCGGCGGCAACCCCGACAAACGTGCCAAGGAACAGCGCCAGCAACATCGCGGTCAGGCCAACCGCAATCGAAATTTGCCCGCCACGGATCATCCGTGCCAATGTATCACGGCCCAACTGGTCTGTGCCCAATGGATGGGTGAACGACGGCCCTTGATTGCGTGAGCGAATGTCGATGAAGGTGGCGTCAAAATGCCAGAGCGCTTCGCCAAACATCACGGCAGTCAGGATAATCAAAAAGATTACCGCACTGACCATCGCGCCCTTATGGGTTTTGAACTGGTCCCAAACGTCCCACCATTGGGAACGGGGCGCTTTGCTTGGTTGGGATGAATCAGTCATAACGGATCCTCGGGTCAAGAATGCCATACATGATGTCGGCAATCAGGTTGAACAGCACAATCAATATGGCAAACATAAAGGTCAGGGTTTGAACCATCGGCAGGTCGTTGGCCTGAATGGCGGTGATCAGCAACTGGCCGATGCCGTTCACCTTGAACACTTGTTCGGTGATGATCGCGCCGCCAAAAATCGCCGGAACCCCCAGCGCAATCACGGTGACCACTGGGATCATCGAGTTGCGCAACACATGCACCAGCACCACGACTTTTTCGCTAAGACCCTTGGCCCGTGCGGTGCGCACGTAATCCTGATTTAGGTTGTCCAGCATCGAGGCACGCATAAAGCGGCTGATTTGGGCGGTGGTTTGCAGCGCCAGCACCATCACCGGCATGATCATCTGTCGCAACTGTTTGCCAAAGCTTTCCCAGCTGTCGACCACCAGCGTGGTGTCATAGATCGATGGGAACCAGCCCAGCATGACCGAAAAGATCACGATCATCAATACGCCGGAAAAGAACGGTGGCACTGAGTAGCCGATCATCGAGATGAATGTGCCGACCTGATCAAAGATCGAATACTGTTTATAGGCTGAATAAATCCCGATCGGGATCGCGATCAGCACCCCGACGAGGTAAGCCATGCCGACCACCCACAGGGTTTGCGGGATGCGCTGCACCACGATGTCCATCACGGGGCTACGGGTCTGCCAGCTGATCACTCGCTGCTTGCCCTCGGCAAAGGTGGAGCCGGTAATGCTGTCCATCAGCACTTGGGGTTCCACCCAGAACATTTGTATCAACCATTTGAAGTATTGGATATGGATCGGTTGACCCAATCCCAGCGCCTCGCGCATCTTTTCTTTAACTTCGGGGGGCACAGTCAGGGGCACTTGGGCCATCGGGTCGCCAGGGGCAAGTTTCAACAGCAGGAAAATCACCAGAGAGATGAACAGAAGCGTCGGCACTGCCAGCAGTAAGCGTCGGATGGTAAAAGTCAGCATCGGCGTCTCGGTTTATGTCACTAAAAGGGGAGGGATGAAAATGCGGCCCCGAAAATCAATTCGGGGCCGCAATTGTCTTTGGTGGATTACTTCACACGGGTCCAGTCGGCCATGTTCCATGTTTCGCTATCCCAAACGTTCATCTTGACGCCGCCCAGTGTATTGGAGTGGGCAGACACGTCGGAACGGTGCGTGATCGGCAGCATCACATAATCCTGCATCAGCATGTCGTTCATAGCTTTTGCAAGGGTGATGCGTTTGTCGATGTCACCTGTGACAGCCATTTCGGCAACCAGTGCGTCATAGTCATCGGAACAGAAGCGCGGCATGTTGTTGCCCTGCCACTGGTTGTCCGGTGTTGGCGCCTGATCACATTTCCAGCCAGCCATATAGCTTTCCGGGTCTGTGCCAGAGAAGTTGTTGGTATACATTTCAACATCGGCAAAGAACTTCTGGAAGGTGTCGTTTGAACCCGGATCGGAGCCAAAGAACACAGAAGCCGAGATGTTGCGAAGTTCGGCTTCGACACCCAATTCGCCCCACCACTGTTTCACCAGCGCTTGGTAATCCTGACGCACAGCGTTTGTGGATGTTTGGTATAGAACCGACAATTTCACACCGTCTTTGGCGCGGATGCCGTCAGCACCACGTGCGTAGCCTGCCTCGTCCAGCATGGCGTTGGCAGCAGCGATGTCTTGAACCAGACAGGCGTCATTTGCATCTGACGCATAGATCGCAGGCGCTGGCAGCACGTTACAGGTTGGTTTACCCGTTGCGCCGTAGCCGATTTCTGTCAGCAGGGCACGGTCAATCGCCAATGAGAGCGCTTTGCGCACTTTGATGTCCGACAGGAACGGGTGCGGGTTGGCGCGTGTGCCGCGTGTCTCGCCCATTTCAGGGCTGACATCGGTCAGGTTGATCATGATGCGCTCAACGGATGAGCCAAAGCCCGAAATAACCTGACCTTTGCCAGCCGCCGCCATGTTGGCCAGTACATCGGGGGCCAGTTGCAGGTTCCAGGCGTAGTCAAATTCGCCTGTTTCCAGAACCGCACGACCAGCCGCAGTTGCGTCGCCGCCACCTTTGAAGGTCACAGATGCAAACGCCGGTTTGTTCGGGTCACGGTAGTTTTCATTGGCCTTGAATGTGATCACGTCATTGGGGCGGAATTCATCCACCACAAACGGACCAGTGCCGATCGGGTTAAAGTTCGCCTCGGTGCATTCCTGGGCTTTTGCCCCAACGCAATCCTTGAACTGGGCCATCTGGATGATCGGTGTGTTGCCACCAACGAATGGGCCATACGGGAATGGTTTTGCAACGCCGAATGTCACAACCGCTGTCAGGCTGTCGGGTGTGTCAACGCTGACAACATCCTCGTAGTAGTTCGAGTTGGCGCAACCGCCATCCGGGTTGGTGCAATATTCCCAAGTGAATTTCACGTCAGCAGACGTCAGGGCGGATCCGTCAGACCACTTCAGGCCCTCGGTCAACTTCCACGTGATGGTTTTCAGATCGGCAGACACGCCACCATTGGCAACGGTTGGCACTTCGTCCACCAGCCAAGGCACAATCGCGCCGGTTTCGTCGTAACGGGCCAGAGGCTCCAGAACCAATGCAGCCGCATCCATTTCCTTGGTGCCGCCGGACAGGTAGTTGTTCATCGTCGATGGCGCTTGCCAATAGATGATGTTGACGTGGCCGTCAGACCCGCGCTCGGCAAACGCCGCTGCGGGGGCGAATGCAAAGGCACAGGCTGCGCCCATAAGGATTGTTTTCATTTTCATAGTTTTCAGTCTCCCTTAGTTAAAGTCGTCGTGCTGTAGAATACCTAAGATACGGACATGCCGCTTTGCTCCGCAGTGTGCGAAGGTGCCAAAGCGTTGGTTGGGTTGGTGCAGATGCCCCTAAAAACAGAGGCGGGCAGCGCCCAATCGGGCATGTTGTTACTCCCAGGCAGTTTATTGTTTTTATAGTCGGCACAGGCGAACCGACAGTTAGCATTGGGCGAGGTTAGCAGGAAAACCGCATGTATCAACAGCAAATTTCCCCCCGTGGCAGGAAATTTCCGTGTGAAATCAATTATTGAACCATAGCCCTTGACCTTGGGCGATGCGCGGACCAACCTGCGCTGACTGCAAAATCGGAGGGTCGGATGGCCAAACATTACACCTCGCGCGAACTGCTTGAAAAACTTGTTTCTTTTCCCACTGTCAGCTCGGTTTCCAATCTGGAACTGGTGGATTGGGTCGAGGATTACCTCGACTCGCACGGAGTGAAATCGCACCGTGTTTATAACGCGGATAAGACCAAGGCGAACCTTTATGCCAACGTTGGACCCGAGGTCGAAGGTGGTGTTATTCTGTCCGGCCATACTGACGTTGTGCCGGTCAAAGGGCAGGATTGGGTGACCGATCCGTTCACTGTGGTTGAAAAAGACGGCAAACTTTATGGTCGTGGCACCTGTGACATGAAGGGCTTTGCCGCATTGGCGCTGGCGGCGGTGCCTTTGGCGCTAAAGCGCGGTATTAAGCGACCGATCCAGATTGCATTGTCTTATGACGAAGAGGTCGGCTGTATTGGTGCGCCCTTTATGATTGACGAAATGGCCAAACATATGCCGCGCGCATCAGCGGCGGTGATTGGCGAGCCTTCGATGATGAAAGCGGTGAGCGGCCACAAGGGCGGGTTGGGCTTTGCCACCCATGTGCATGGCTTCGAGGTGCACTCATCGCTGATCCACACAGGTGTATCCGCCGTGATGCAGGCGGCTAAACTGCTGGAATGGGCCAACCAGAAAAACGCCCAAAACGCAGCCGCCACACCATCACCCATCGTGGCCGAGTTTATTCCGCCCTATACCACGCTGCATGTCGGAGTGATTGCGGGGGGGACCGCCCATAATATCACCGCCAAGGATTGTGAATTTGTGCTGTCGGTGCGGGTCGTTCCAGGCGAAAGCTTTGACGATTGGGAAGCGACCTATATGGAGAAAGTGCGCGAGGTTGAGGCCGAAATGCAAGCGATCCGACCTGAAACCAGCATCGAGGTTGTGCGCAAATTCGACGTGCCGGCGTTACAGCCCGAAACAGATGGCGTGGCCGAAAAACTGGTGCGCCATTTGACTGGCGATAACGCCAACCACGTGGTGTCATATGGCACCGAAGCGGGCCAGTTTCAGCAACGCGGGTTCTCGTCCATTATCTGTGGCCCCGGCAGTATTGACCAAGCCCACCAAGCCAATGAATTTATCGAAATCAGTCAGTTCGAGGCGGGAGAGCAATTCATGCACCGTCTGGTTGACCATCTATGTGAGGAATAACCCATGCCCGTTAAAAACCGTTTCGCCGAAATGCAGGATGAAATCACCGGCTGGCGCCACCATCTGCACGAAAACCCCGAATTGCTGTTTGATACGCCGAAAACATCGGCCTTTATCACCGAAAAGCTAAAGGAATTCGGCTGTGATGAAGTGGTCGGCAAGATCGGGCGCACCGGCGTTGTCGCTGTGATCAAAGGCAAAACCGACACCTCAGGCAAGGTGGTTGGCCTGCGTGCCGATTTTGACGCGCTGCCGATTATGGAAGCCACAGGGCTGGATTATGCGTCCAAAACACCGGGTGTGATGCATGCTTGTGGCCATGACGGCCACACCGCGATGTTGCTGGGGGCGGCCAAATATCTGGCAGAAACCCGCAATTTTGACGGCACTGTGGTGCTGATTTTCCAGCCTGCCGAAGAAGGCGGCGGCGGCGGCAAGGAAATGGTTGATGACGGGATGATGGATCGCTGGAACGTGCAGGAAGTATACGGCATGCACAACTGGCCGGGCGAGGAGATTGGCAGTTTTGCCATTCGTTCTGGTCCGTTTTTTGCCGCCACCGACCAGTTCGTGATCACCGTCGAGGGCAAGGGCGGCCACGCGGCCAAGCCTGACGTGTGCGTTGATCCCACGGTTGTCTCGAGCCATATCGTTCTGGCGTTACAAAGCATCGTTTCGCGCAATGCAGACCCTGTGAAACAGATGGTGGTGTCTGTCACTAGCTTCGAGACAGAAAGCAAAGCGTTTAACGTGATCCCGCAGATTGTCACGCTAAAGGGCACCGTGCGCACGTTGGAAAAAGACATGCGTGATCTGGCCGAGGCGCGGCTGATCAAGCTGGCCGAGGCCACCGCCGAAGCTTATGGCGCGACGGCCACTGTCAACTACATGCATGGCTATCCGGCGACAGTAAACCACGAAATCGAGACAAATTATGCAGCCGAAGCCGCGACCAAGGTTTCAGGCGGGTGCGACACTAATGCTGCTCTGGTTATGGGCGGCGAAGATTTCTCTTACATGCTGGAATCACGCCCCGGTGCTTATATGCTGATGGGCAACGGCAAAGAGGGCGCGATGGTGCACCACCCTGAATATAATTTTAACGACGAAGCAATTCCGGTCGGGTGCAGCTGGTGGGCCGAGATGGTCGAAAGCCGGATGCCTGCGGCGTAAGCACTGGGGATGAAGCCGTTTTTGATCCTGCAATTGCGCCCTGAAACAGAGGCGTCTGATGACGAGTTTCAGGCATTTCTGGACAAGGGTGGATTGCGGCCTGATCAGGTGCACCGGATCAGGCTGGAGCGGGAGGATATCCCGCAAGACCTTGATCTGGCGGATTATTCCGGTGTGATCGTTGGTGGCGGGCCGGGCTGTGTGTCGGACCCGCCCGAGGAAAAGTCGGCGGTTGAAGCAAAGATTGAGACCGCCGTCATGGGGTTGATGCCGCAAATCTGTGCGCAGGACATTCCGTTTATGGGCTGCTGTTACGGTATCGGTGTTCTGGGGGCGTATCTGGACGGGCGCGTCACCAAAGAGCGGTATTTCGAGGAGGTAGGCACGTCGCAATGCGCTGTGACGGCTGACGGCGCGAAAGATGCGTTGTTGGACGGATTACCCGCACAATTCAGCGCCTTTGTAGGCCACAAAGAGGCGTTGCAAGAGCTGCCGGATGGCTGCGTGCATCTGGTGTCATCGCCAAGCTGCCCCTACCAGATGATCCGCTATGGCGACAATGTATACGCCACACAGTTTCACCCCGAAGCCGACAGCGCGGGGTTTGAAGTGCGGATCGGGGTTTACAAGAACAAGGGCTATTTTGCCCCCGAAGATGCAGGGCGGTTGGTTGAAATGTGCCGCGCCGCGGATGTGCATACGCCGGAGTTGATTTTGCGAAATTTTGTCAAGGCCTATGCG
>Ga0190303_1000033_pt1 | contig 59176 bp, 45 predicted proteins | sample 48700701_MG_FD_161672 | JGI IMG/M metagenome (GOLD analysis project Ga0190303, IMG submission 161672) | Hydrothermal vent sediment bacterial communities from Southern Trench, Guaymas Basin, Mexico - 4870-07-0-1_MG | ecosystem: Environmental > Aquatic > Marine > Hydrothermal vents > Sediment ... | reverse complement strand
AAACACAAAAGCACTTCTAATAATTGATATGCAAAAAGGTGCTTTTACTCCTGAAGCAAAGCAGCTTGATACAAAGGGAGTTGTTAACCGAATTAATCAGTTATCTCAATTGTTTAGAACTTTAGAATTTCCTGTGTTATTTATTCAACACAATGGCAAAAAATTTAATATGTTGTTGCCCAATTCAACAGAATGGCAGTTGTTAGATGAATTAAACGTTGGCCCAACTGATTATTTTATAAACAAGAAATCTAATGATGCATTTTACAACACTCAACTTCAGTCAATACTCACCAAGCTTAAAATAAAAGAATTATATATTTCTGGTGCTGCAACTGATTTTTGTGTTAACTCTACAATTCAGTCGGCTTTAGTGAAAGACTTTTTTGTTGTAGTTGTTGAAGATGCCCATACTACTGGGCTAAGACCTTATGTAAAAACTGAAGACATCATTAATCACTATAATTGGGTTTGGAAAAATTTGATACCAACCAATGGAAAAATTACAGTTAAAAATACTGAACATATAAAAAATTACTTGACTAAATAAAAAAAGCAAGCTATAGTAGCTTGCTTTTTTTGTGGTGAGAGAAGGATTCGAACCTTCGAAGCTTGCGCAGCAGATTTACAGTCTGCCCTCGTTGGCCACTTGAGTATCTCACCAAAATTTAAAAAAACTCCTCAAAATTGAGAAGTTTTTGTGACCTGGCTGGGGCTCGAACCCAGGACCACCTCCTTAAAAGGGAGGTGCTCTACCAACTGAGCTACCAGGTCTTCTTTTCCCGTTTTAGCGGGTGCAAATATAAAGGTATATTTTAATAAAACAAACTTCTTTTTTATTTTGTTTTACTTAAATAAGCCTCTCTAACTTTCTTAAATAAATTTGATGAATAAACGAAATCTACAACCGCCTCATTTTCAGTTTTAAATATCTCTTCATTGGTTCCTTCCCACGCGTTTACACCATCTTTTAAAAAAATGATTTTTTCTCCAATTTCCATCACAGAATTCATGTCATGTGAGTTTATTACGGTAATAATTTGATATTCATCTGTTATTTCTTGAATTAAATTATCTATCACAGTTGCCGTTCTTGGATCTAAACCAGAATTTGGCTCATCGCAAAACAAATACTTCGGATTCATAACAATTGCTCTAGCAATTGCAACACGTTTTTGCATTCCACCAGATAATTCAGCCGGAAATTTTTTATTAACATTTTCTAAATGAACCCTGTCTAAAACAGCATTCACTCTATCTAACATTTCTGAATTTGGCTTATCCGCAAACATTTTCAAAGGGAACATAATATTTTCTTCTATTGTTAAAGAATCAAATAGTGCGCCTCCTTGAAAAACCATCCCCATTTCTTGCCTTAACTGTCTACGTTCGGTTATACCTAACTCGGTATGTATTCTTCCATCAAACGAAATGATACCTTTTTCTGGAGTGTGTAACCCTAGTAAGCATTTTAAAAAAACTGTTTTCCCTGATCCACTTTGACCAATAATCATATTGGTTTTTCCTTTTTCAAAAATGGTAGAAACCCCCTTTAAAACAGGAACATCTGTAAATTGTTTATATAAATTTTCAACTTTAATCATTTACCCTAGTAGCATTTGAGTTAAAAAATAGTTTAGTAAAATTATTACAATACTTGTCCACACCACTGCCTTAGTACTTGCTCTACCAACCTCTAATGAGCCGCCTTTAACATAAAAACCATGATATGCTGGTATTGTTGCAATTACAAATGCAAAAACAACTGTTTTGGTTAATGCATATTTTATAAAAAATGGATCAAAGTCAAGTTGAATTCCATAGATAAAATCTTCGCTAAAGAACAAGTCAGTTAACAAGCCCGCGTAATAACCTCCCACTATACCTACAAACATAGATAGTAAAATTAGTAAGGGATAAAAAAACAATGCTGCTAATATTTTTGGTAAAACTAAATAGTTTAAAGAGTTAATCCCCATAACCTCAAGAGCATCAATTTGTTCTGTAACACGCATAGTTCCCATACTTGATGTAATATACGAACCTACTTTACCTGCTAAAATAATTGACATAAAAGTGGGTGCAAACTCTAAAATAATACCTCTTTTTGTTGCAAATCCAATTAAATATTTTGGAATAAAAGGACTATCTATATTTAATGCCGTTTGTATAGCTACAACACCACCAACAAAGAAAGAAATAAACATGATGATACCCATTGATTTCAAACCTAAGTCCTCAATTTCTCTAAACAGCATTTCTCTAAAAACCGACCATTTTTGGGGTTTCTTAAAAACTTGCTTAAGCATCATAAAATACTTTCCTATATGCTTTAAATAATCCATTTAAATTTCTTTTTAGCTAAAGTATAAAATTAATATGGAAAGAAATGAAACTTATTTTAGAATTATATTTTTGAAATCAAAATCAAAAAAAAAGATTCCCAAAATGAGAACCTTTTGCTTTATATTTTAATATAATTTTTAATATTTATAAACTACAGCATTTATATTCATTCCAGCTCCAACTGATGCTAAAATAACAACATCTCCTTTATTAATTTCTTGATTTTCTAGTTCACCACGTTTTACCATATCAAATAATGTTGGTACTGTTGCTACCGAGCTATTACCTAGTTTATGAATACTCATTGGCATTACACCTTCAGGTAATTTAGTTTTATACAAACGGTAAAATCGCTTTATAATGGCTTCATCCATTTTTTCGTTTGCCTGATGTAAAAAAACTTTTTTTACGTCTTTAATATCAACACCACTTTTATCTAAGGCAGCTTTCATTGCTAAAGGAACATTATTTAAGGCATATTCGTAAATTTTTCGTCCAAACATTTTTATATACCCAACATCTGAATCTTTAGTTTTATCAAATGATTTCCCATAAAATAAATAATAACATTCATCAAAAGTATCTGTTTGTGCAGCAAAACTTAAAATACCTGAAGCTGAATTATTATCTACAGCTTCAATAACACATGCTCCTGCTCCATCTGAATATATCATTGAATCTCTGTCATGAATATCAACCACTCTTGATAAGGTTTCTGTACCAATTACCAAACATTTTTTTGCTATTCCAGATTTAATAAATGCTTCTGCTTGAATTACACCTTGCAACCAACCTGGGCAGCCAAAAAGAATATCATAGGCCACACAATTAGGGTTTTTTATTCCTAATTTGTGTTTTACTCTTGAAGCCAAACTTGGTAAAATATCACTTTGAGTAGAAGTACTTTTTACATCTCCAAAATTGTGTGCTAAAATAATATAGTCTAAATCCTCTGGATTAATTCCTGCATCTTCAATTGCTTTTTGAGCTGAAAAAAAAGCTAAATCTGAAGATGTTAAATCAGGACTTGCATAGCGTCTTTCCTCAATACCTGTTATAGCTCTAAATTTTTCTATAACTACTTCATTTTTATATTCCATCAAAGAACCGTCTTCATTTAAAAACTTATGTTGTAAAAAATCTGAATTCTTTTTAACCTCAGTTGGAATATAACTTCCTGTTCCTGTAATTACTGACTGTATACTCATTCTTTAAAATTAGGATTCAAATTTAAAATGAATTAATTATTGGCTTCTAAAACTTTAATTTCCATTACGGTGGCTATAGATAAAGCTCTTGACTTAATAGCATGTGCTTTTTCACCACTAAACAACTCATCTACAGAGAGATTAAACGCTGATAACCAAGCCTTAAAGTGTTCTTTTTTAAAAGGTTTTGTTTTATTTAGTTTTAGGTGTGGAAGCATCGCATTTTTACGATACCCATTTGTATAAAATAGAATATTTTCCCAAAAACTCACTAATATTAGCAAGTGTTCTTCTAAGAGGTTTGGATTTTTAAAGTCTACAAAAAAATGCTTTACTAATTCATCTTTCATTAATTTGATATAAAACAATTTTACTAACTTGTAGATATCTTCGCGCGTTTCAATATCCTTTTTCATAAAAACATTATAAAAACGATTTGTCGAATGCTATTGGAAGTAAATCTAATACAGAATTTGTTTTAATAACTTTCCCTATTTCTCCCATAAAAAAAACTTCAATTTTATCTTTTTGCCTCAGCTCATATTCAGATAAAGTCTGTCTGCAAGCTCCGCAAGGAGCAACTGGCTCTTTTGTTATCTGCGTAGATGAACTAGCTGAAATTGCTAATTTTAAGATTTTTTTGGTTGGAAATTCTGATGATACTTTCCAAATTGCAACACGTTCAGCGCACATTCCTGAAGGATATGCTGCATTTTCCTGATTATTACCTGTTACAATTGACCCATCTTCTAATAAAAATGCGGCACCTACTTTAAACTTAGAATAGGGTGCATATGCTGTTTTTTTAACCTCAATAGCTTTGTTCATTAGAACTTTCTCTGTATCTGAAAGTTCTTCAAGCGATTCAAAAACAGTAATTTGAGTAGTAATATTAACTTTTTTCATTAATTATTATTTCACTTTAGTTAATTTAAAATAACTCTCCAAAATCAAATGCCAATGAAAATCGTAGTGTGTTTTCTAAAGGGTTGTTAATATCTGAAGCATTAAATAAATAAGAAATATCTAATTTAGAACTTTTAAATTTAAATCCTGACCCAATTGTAAAATATTTACGTGCTCCTTTTAAATCACTTTCATTAAAATATCCTGCTCGTATTGCAAATGAATCATCGTACATGTATTCAGCTCCTAAAGCCCAAGTAAATTCTTTTAATTCCTCACTAAAGCCACCAGGAGCATCTCCAAACGAGCTAAAAATTCCACTTACAAAACCTACATCTTCTTGCGTATATGTAGGTGGCTCTCCACCATCTGAAACACTTGGTGTTGGCACTAATAGTTTATTAAACTCTAAATTTACAGTAACAGAGTTATAATTATCTAAAATAAATTCAAACCCTCCTCCAATTTTTAAATTAGTTGGTATAAAATTCCCTACTCCATCATCCGTATAAGATACTTTAGGTCCTATATTAGATATATTAAATCCACCTCTCCAAATACCATTAAAATTTCCATAATTTTCTTCATAAGATTCAAAATACCCTGATATATCAACTGCAAATGTACTTACAGGATTTATTGTTGAGTTTGCCGACTCTATTCCTAAATCTGAACGAATATAGCGCATAGTAACACCCATTGCAAAAGTTTCATTTAGTTTTAATGAATAGGATCCATCTACCGAAAATTCATTCAATTTTTCTGTCCCTTCTGGCGCTCCATTAATATCGGTTAAATCTATTTGACCCAAATTAAAGTACTTTAAACTTGCAGCCCAAGCACTTCTATCGTCAATTCTATTTGCAAATGAAAAACCACCTAAAAAAACATCATTTGTTAACTCTCGTAGCCATGGCGTATACACCACCCCAACAGAAAATTGAGAAGGCATAAATGCTAATTTTGAAGCATTCCAATGTTGCGAATATGCATCAGATGAAGTTGCTACTCCTATATCTCCCATTCCACCTGCTCGTGCGTCTGGCGCTATTAATAAAAATGGAGCTGCTGTTGTTATTGTATTCTGCTCTTGTGCATTAACACTTGTAAATGCTGCTAAAACTATAAGTAGTAATACTGTAATTTTTTTCATTAATTAATTAAATTTAACTTAACAAATATCTAAATTTCTTATTGAAGAATCACTAATTTCCCTATTTTTTCTGCTTTTGAATTAGAATTCAATGATTTAACTTTTAGTTTATATACATAAACTCCCTTTCCTATTTTTGAACCAAAATCATCTAAACCATTCCAAATTATTGATCTACTCAAGTTCCCTTCAGTTTGAACAATTTCTTGAATTGTTTTCACTAATTTACCTGACACAGTAAAAATTTGAACTTGAACACTTAATAACTCATTGGGTTTATTATGGTTAAACCAAAACTCTGTATAATTAATAAACGGATTTGGATAATTTAGCACATTACTAAGTATTAAATCACTGTCATCAACTACAAAAAATGAAAACGTTGTTTCTGATAAATTATTGTAGGTATCCCAAACTTTTATTTTTAAGGTATGTAATCCAGGTGTAAGCTCTCTAAACTGGTAGTTTACTTTACCTTTTTTATAATCATTTAATTCCGTTTGATAAAAATCATTTAATACTATTGGGTTTGCTTGATCACCGTCTAAAATTGCAACAATATCATGGTCAACAGCAGTAATTGATGTGTTAATTCCATTTTTATCCTCAATAACAGCAATAAACAATGGGGACTCATTTGTATTACCTCCATCAACAAAGTTTAAATCGTTCATATACAATTGAACTATTGGACCTGTATTATCTTCTGGAGCATCCGTGTTTATACCTCCAACAACTATATCAAAATTGGCTCCTGCTTTATCTATTAAACTATTTGATGCATAAAAGCTAACTTTCCCTTTACCATAAGCTACTTTTAAATCTTTTGGAGCTATAAAATCAAAAATAAATTTTCCGGCTTTCACTTCAGAACGCCCTTTAAATATTTTACTTTCCAAAGCATCAAACTCCATAGTAATATTTTTATTGTCGTTATCTAATGTTGTTTTATTGATTGTTTTATCAAAGACAGTAACATCTAATACTCCATTAAAATCGTTTAATAATACACCATTATCATTCGTGATTTCTCCTTCAAATTTCACGTAAGAAAGTGCCTTTATTGTATCTATAGACTGTGAAATATCAACATTATTCATTTTTGATATTTTAATTGTTGGCTTTGGAATACTTAATTTCATTGCGGGGTCACCAAAGGCGAATATAAAGTAACGCTGTGTAGAAAAAAAATTAGACTTTACGTACATTAATGATTCTGCTACAGAAAAATTATCTTCATTAAAATTTAATAAAGGTTTTATGAGCTGTTCATTAAATGCTTGTCCAACGCTAATAAATATTTCACGAGTTGTAGATATTAACATTGCTGCACCTCCACTACTATTCCATAACACAAATTCACCTGCAGTTTTTCTCAATGGATTATCAAACTTTGAAAATTCGCAGGTAACTGTTACAAACAACGGGAATTTGAAATCGTTTTTCCAAGCTCTAATTTCTGGAATTCCTAAAATTCTTTCGCTAGCCCAACCATCTTCACCTCCATGTCCAAAATAATCAACTAATAATGTTCCTTTTTCAACTTGGTTATTAATTTCTGAATTAACCGTAGGATACCTATTACCGCCAGATGAAGTTTGCTGAGTATAAGCATCTATATACACTTTTTTTAAATTAAAAATAGGTTTTCTTGCTGAAATAGTATCAGCTATCTCTTCCATTTCTCGCTGCAAAACTTCTTCACCAGTTACATCAATATCATCAGCAATTAAAGTAATTTGTGTTCGCCAATCTCCAAATGATTTTGAATGGTAGTAATTTAAAATTTTATTAACTAATGCCTCTGCTTGTAAAACATCTGAAACAGGCACTCTTCCAGTCACAACATCCTGAATATCAAAAGAATTCATTTCCCCTTCATTGTCGTCCATCATTCCATAAAAATCATCCGTAGCAAAAGAAGTTGCTAAATTAAAACTATTAAATGCTTCAAAAACTGGGACTATATTATTATTTCCTCCAATTCTATCTTTATAGTCATATGATGCATCTCCAAATAAACAAACATACTTTAATTGATTGGTAGTGAAGTTAGTATACAAATGTTTTACAAAATCTCTTATTCCAGTTATATCTGGTGAACCTGAAGAAAATTCATTATAAATTTGATGTAATGAAATTACTTTTGCTTTTAAATTTGAATTTTGAATATGGTAATCTGCCAAACGTTGGGCCTGTTCCATTAAAAAATCTTGAGTAATAATTACATAATCATAATTAGATAAACTATGTAAATTCTGATTTTCAACAGTTGTTATTTCGGGTGTCTTTGGTGTATAATAATCATTCTCATTTAAAGCAATAAACTCTTGCGGCGTACCTCCACTAACTTTAAAAGTATAGTTAGTTGTAGATTCATTTATAATATTACTTGGATTTATAGGATCTGTAACATCCCAAAGTAAGCTAATATTTGCTGAATTTTCAATTAAATATTCAAATACATTTGGGGTGTTGTTTACTTCTAAATTTCTGAATGAAAATTGTTTTCCTGCTGCTATTAATTTCTTTTCTCCTATAATTTCAATATAATCTAAATATGCTTTTGCTGAAGGGTTTCCGTTATTATTATACGATACCTCAACATTTATAGCACTTCCTGATAATTGTATTGAACCTGAGTTTTCAGATGCAACTGCCTTTGTAAGACCGCTAATGGCGGAAAAATTAACTGTAAATAAATTCTGACTATTTACCTTAACATCCATTTGAGATGTTAAGGAGGATTCTGTAACTCCTCTAACTTTAACTACAACATCTTCTTCACTAACTATATTATTAAAAGGTATTGTATAGGATTGAACGTTTTCAATATTAAAACTATCACCAAACCATTGCTGCCCAACGGCAAACAAATTTACTTCATCTTTCTCAAAAAAGGTATGATCTAAAAATGTGGTTATTTGCTGGTTAGCAGTTGCTGTAATCTGAGTTTTTTCTAAAATTCTTTTTCCTGAAGTATTTGCAACTGTAATAAAATAATAGGCCTTATCTGAAAAAATATTAAATTGATGCTCTAGGTTATTTATGTTTGAAACTTCTTTAGTATTCCACGAATGTGGACCTCTTGCATAAAAAAGTATATAATCGTTATTCTCAAAAGAATTATCTCCTTCGCCTTCTACATAAATGGCATTCTCTTGCAAACCATCGTACCTAAAATCATCATTTCTAAAAGGAAGCATCTCACCACCATTCCCATAAATTTGAATGTTTTTTGGATTGATTGCACTAACATCCATTCCTAAACTTTGAAGAAAATCTTTGTCTAGCTTATAAACTCCAGTTGTATCAACAGTAAATTTAAACCATTCTCCGGATGCTAGTACAGAATTTTTTACCGATAAACTCTTGACTCTTTTACTTTTTAATACGCTCTTTAAACTATAGGATATGTCGAATGAAACAATTCTTTTAAAATTATTTCCTTCCTTTAAAATTGGGATAACATTTAATAATGCATATGATTTATCTCTTGAACTAACAATTTTAAATTTTGAAGTAATGCTAGAATTTATTTTATTAGTAGTACCTAATTTACTACTTGAAAATGATTCAAAAACAACATTTGTAATTGTGTAATTTTCAATCTCTAATCCTTTTGAAACTTCCCATCGTTTTATAAACGTTGGATTTAAATTTTCATCGAGAAAATTATTTTCAATTACCGATGTATTAATTGTTTTATATTTACTAATAGAATAAGCTACATTATCATTCCATTTTAAATGCACCCCCTTTATTTCGGTCTGTTGAGAAAATAGTATATTTCCAACAATTAAAAATAATAATAAAACTTTCTTTTTCATTAACATATACATACAGTAAATAACGACAATACTCTGTAATTATTTTTATTATAATGCAACAATACATATAATAAAGTTTAAAAACAATCGTTACAAAAGCATAATAAGCTATTTTATTAAAATTAATACTTGCAAAAAAATTTATTTAATGTAAATTGCAAACCATTAAAACCCTAATAAGTGCAAATGAATATGAAAAATTTATTTTATGTAACACGAATCTTGTTATTAACAATTGTAACAATACTTTTTGTAGGTTGCCATAATAAATCTTCCAACAACAGTTCTACCCTAACTGGTTGGAATTCAAAAGATAAAGAAGCTGGCGGTTTTTCAACCAAAGCAAACTATAAAGGTCAACAAACCCCTGCAGGAATGGTTCTAATTGAAGGTGGAGCATTTACAATGGGGCATGTACAAGATGATGTTATGTTTGATTGGAATACCACTCCAGTTAAGCAACAAGTACGCTCATTCTACCTTGATGAATCTGAAGTAACAAATTTTGAATATTTATTTTATTTAGAATGGACAGAAAAAGTATTCCCTCCAAGCGATGAAAATTATAAACATATTTATCAATCTGCTGTTCCAGATACACTAGTTTGGCGTAATGTTCTTGGATTTAACGAATTACTAACCGAAAATTATTTAAGACACCCATCGTATGCAGATTACCCTGTTGTTGGTGTAAATTGGATTCAAGCAACACAATACTGCAAATGGAGAACTGATAGAGTAAATGAGAAAAAATTAATGGACAAAGGAGTTCTAAACTCTTTGTTTGAATTAGATTCTCTTGAAGTTAAAGGTCAAAATCATTTTTCTACCGAAGCATATTTAGCAAATCCATCTAATCTTTTTAATGGAGACTCAACCATATACAATAAGGGGTTACCATCAAAAAGAAAAAGAAAAAAAGGGGACGCAAAACCTTCTAAAGGTTCCTTTACAGGAAGACATGTAAAAATCTCTGATGGTATTTTAGGTCCAAAATTTAGATTACCAACAGAAGTTGAATGGGAGTTTGCTGCTAAAGCTGTTGTAGAAAATAGAGAGTATAACAATATTAGAGGACGAAAAAAATACTCTTGGGAAGGGAAGTATACCCGTAACAAATCTAAACGAGCCAAAGGAGATCAATTAGCTAATTTTAAACAAGGAAAAGGAGATTATAGTGGTGTACCTGGTTGGAGTAGTGATGGTGCAGACATAACAAATGAAGTTAAACAATACACTCCTAATGCCAATGGTTTATACGATATGTCTGGAAATGTAGCTGAATGGGTAGCTGATGTTTACAGACCTATTATTGACAATGATGCGAATGACTTTAATTATTTTAGAGGTAACGTTTTTACTAAAAAAATGATAAATGAAGAAGGTAAAGTTGTAATAATTGATGATGTTTCTGTAGAATATGACACTTTAGACAACGGAAGAATTTTCCCAAAAACACTTCCTGGAAATATCAAACATGTTCCAATTAGCAAGCAAGATGCTTTTATGAGAAACAATTACGAAAAATCTTATAATGTTGACTCAAGAGATGGAGACTTAGCATCTACAAAGCAATACAACAAAGATGAAGAGGAGTTAATTGTAAAACCTCGTATGTATAATGCTCCAAAAAATCCAAGAATAGTTGGAGAAAGTGGTTTCTTACAACAAAAGTACGATCTCGAAAAAAGAACAACACTTATTAGCGATAAATCACGTGTATATAAAGGTGGCTCTTGGAAAGATAGAGAGTATTGGTTAGATCCTTCTCAAAGAAGATATCTTCCTGAATATATGGCTACTAATTATATTGGTTTTCGTTGTGCAACTGATAGGTTAGGTGGTATGACTAATAAACGAAGAAAACCAACCACTTCAAAAATTAAATTTTAATAATTGTTACTACAATTAATTTATACAAAAACCTCATTGAATTTCAATGAGGTTTTTTATATTTAAACTATGAATATTGAACAACTATATAGATTATATACAAAAACGTATTTAGTAGCTACTGATTCTAGAAAAATTAAGAAAGGAAGTATTTACTTTGCTTTAAAAGGTGAAAACTTTAACGGCAATACATTTGCTATGGAAGCCTTAAATAAAGGTGCTAATTATGCTATTGTAGATGAAAAAGAATACCAAACACATTCTAATATTATTTTAGTACCTAATGTACTAGAAACACTTCAGAAGTTAGCCAATTATCACAGAAAACAGCTTAATCTTCCAATTATATCATTAACTGGTAGTAATGGAAAAACCACAACTAAAGAGCTAATTAATTCAGTATTGAGTGAAAAATTCAATACAAAAGCAACTTTAGGTAATTTAAACAACCATATTGGTGTGCCACTTACGCTTTTATCAATGACTTCAGAAACCGAAATTGGTATTGTTGAAATGGGTGCAAACCACTTAAAAGAAATCGCGTTTCTTTGTAATATTTCAGAACCTAATTTTGGATATATTACAAATTTTGGGAAAGCACATTTAGAAGGTTTTGGTAGTGCAGAAGGCATTATCAAAGGGAAATCTGAATTATATCATTTTTTAAAAAACACCAACGGACTAACTTTTGTAAATGAGGATGATAAAACTCAAGTAAAACAATCAAAAGGAATTAAAGCTATCAATTTTAATAAAAATTCAATTCAATTTATTGAGGCCAATCCATTTGTTAAAGTAAAATTTAAAAATACCATAATTGAAAGTAAATTAATTGGTAAATACAACCACAATAACATTGCTGCAGCAATTACTATTGGAGATTATTTTAAAGTTTCTGAAGTAGCCATAAAAAAAGCTATTGAAAGTTATGTTCCTACCAATAATCGCTCTCAAATAATTAAAAAAGGCTCAACTAAAATAATTTTAGATGCATATAACGCTAACCCAAGTAGTATGCAAGCTGCTCTTGAAAATTTCAATCAGTTAAAAGAGTCAAATAAAATAGTATTTCTTGGAGATATGTTTGAGTTGGGAAATGATAGCGAAAAAGAACATCAATATATTGCTAAATTAGCCACTTCCTATAATTTTCAAAACGTTTATTTAATAGGAAAAGCATTTTCTACAACACGTGTAAAAAATGCTTTTATATATGATAGTTTTGAAGCTTTTAAAGCTTCGAATAAACATTTAAAAATTAACGATTCCACAATTCTTATTAAAGGATCTCGAGGTATGGCTTTAGAACGAATTTTAGATCTTTTCTAATTTTAATTTTTCGACATGATATGCAATTAGACCGTCAATAGGTCTTCTTACAATCTCACCCAATTCAACATTATGTTTTTTTGCAACAATTTTTATAATGTTTCTTGCAAAATATGCAATAGATCCTACAAAATGAACAGGAACTTTACCCACTTCTTTATAGGTTAATATTCTAGTCTTAAAAAAAACATTAATTCCTTTCTCTAAAACTTTATCGAAGTATCTGTTTCCTTCATTCTTAAAAATAAACTCTGCAAAGTGAGCTAAATAAGTATTTGGATTACTTTCTTTATAAATATTTCTTTTAATTACATCTGCATTAACATCAAAGTTTTTTTCAAATTTTTTTGCTAATTTAGAAGGCATTCTTTTATAATAATAATCTCTAATCAGCCTCTTCCCAAAATAATTACCACTAGCTTCATCCATTAAAATATAGCCTAAAGAAGGAATTCTAACATCTACATTTTTACCATCAAAATAACAACTGTTAGAGCCTGTACCTAAAATACAAACTATTCCAGGTTTAGTTGTTACTGCATATGCAGCTGCGTACGTATCTTCTTTCACTTCTACTTTTGCATTGGTAAAAAATGATTCAAATATTGATTTTAATAATAATGTTGGTTTTTCTGTCCCACAACCAGCTCCATAAAAATAAACATTTGTAATCTTATTTTTACAGCCCACTAAATCTAAATTTTCTTGAATTCTACTTTTCATTAGCTCAGCATCAAAAACCGCAGGATTTAAACCTCCTGTTCTCGTTTTAAATACTTCTGCTCCTAATTTATCAAGTAAAACCCAGTCCGCTTTAGTTGAGCCTCCATCAGCTATTAGAATCATTTTTTACTATTTTAAAAATTACTTAATATCGTTAATGTAAGTAGCTAAATCAACTAATTTTGTTGAATAACCAAACTCATTATCATACCAAGATACTAATTTCACGAAGTTATCATTTAACCCCATACTTGCATTTGCATCAAAAACAGATGTTCTTGGTTCAGATACAAAATCTTGAGATACTACACCTTCTTCAGTATATCCTAAAACTCCTTTCATTTCATTTTCTGAAGCATCTTTAATTGCAGCTTTTACTTCTTCAAAAGAAGCTCCTTTTTCTAATCTTACAGTTAAATCAACTACAGATACATCAACAGTTGGTACTCTAAAAGCCATACCTGTTAATTTTCCATTTAATTCAGGAATTACTTTCCCTACTGCTTTAGCAGCTCCTGTAGATGCAGGTACAATGTTGTTTAATGAAGCACGTCCTAATCTAAAATCTTTTCTTGATGGTCCATCAACAGTAAATTGTGTTGCTGTTGCAGCATGAACAGTTGTCATTAAACCTTCTACAATTCCAAATTTATCATTAATAACTTTAGCTATAGGCGCTAAACAGTTAGTAGTACAAGATGCATTTGAAACAATTGTATCAGCTGCAGTTATATTTTTGTGATTTACACCCATTACAAACATTGGTGCATCAGCAGATGGTGCAGAAATAGCTACTTTTTTAGCTCCTGCAGTAATGTGCTTTTGAGCTCCTTCTAAACTTGTAAAAATACCTGTACAGTCTAAAACAACCTCAGCTCCTACAGCATCCCATTTTAAATCTTCTGGGTTACGTTCTGCTGTAATTCTAATTTCGTTTCCGTTCACAACTAAGTTTCCGTTATTCACTTCAATTGTTCCATCAAATTGTCCGTGAACTGAATCGTATTTTAATAAGTATGCTAAATGTTCTACATCAAGTAAATCATTAATTCCTACAATTTGTACGTTTGATCTTGCTGAAGCAATTCTAAAAGCGATTCTTCCAATTCTACCAAATCCGTTAATTCCTATTTTAACTGTTGACATTTTTTTTGTTTTTATTTATTTCTATTATTATTCTAATTTATACTGAAGTAATTTCAGCTACTTTCAATAATTCTAAATTTATATCGTTGTTCATTTTAATTGCCTTATCAAGCTCTACTTTTGAAATTTCATTGTTTGTAATTCCAATCATAACGCCTGTAGATCTATCTAATAATGCTTCAACCGCAGCAACACCTAGCCTGCTCGCTAAAACTCTATCAAAACAACTTGGTGAACCTCCACGCTGCATATGCCCTAAAACTGACACTCTAATATCATAATCAGGGAAATTTTCTGTAATGTGATCTGCTAATTCAAAAACACTTTTCCCTATTTTATCTCCTTCAGAAACAACAACAATACTAGATGTTTTCCCATTGTCTCTTCCTTTATTTAGTGATTCTACAAATTTATCTAATCCTATATTTTTTTCAGGAATTAAAATTTCTTCGGCACCTGCTCCAATTCCAGAATTTAATGCAATAAACCCTGCATCACGCCCCATTACTTCAATAAAAAACAATCTATTATGAGAACTTGCAGTGTCACGAATTTTATCAATTACTTCAACAACTGTATTTAATGCGGTGTCATAACCAATGGTGTTATCTGTACCATAAATATCGTTATCAATTGTACCAGGCACACCAACTAACGGAAAATTATACTCTTCAATAAATTTTAAACCTCCTGTAAAAGTACCATCACCACCTATAAGTATCAATGCTCCAATACCTTGTTCTTTTAAATTTTTATAAGCTTTGGCTCTTCCTTCTTTGGTTTTAAATTCCATAGAACGAGCAGACTTTAAAATTGTTCCTCCTTTATTAATAATATTACTTACGTGTCGTGCTGTAATATTTTCAAAATCGCCTTCAATTAAACCTTGATATCCTCTATACACACCAACACATTCAACACTATAATAAGTGCAAGCTCTAACAACAGCTCTTATTGCTGCATTCATTCCAGGAGCATCACCTCCTGAGGTTAAAACTGCTATCTTTTTAATCGGTTCATTCATAGGATAAAAATATTATACAAAATTACTTTTTAATCGATTTTTTTCCTACAAAAACAACCAATAATAACTATAACGATTTCGCAAAGTTTCGTAAAAAAAGAGCTCAAACCTGAACTCCTTTTTTATGAATTAAATCACTTATTGTCAATTTATTAAAACAAATTTAGTGAATATATTTTAAAATAATGAAATTTATTTTTTAATCAACTTGAAGAAAATTTCAACTTATTTCATCCCTTTTATAAAATGAAGATTAATTTGTTACTTTTAAAATTAATGAGGCTAAAGGTTCTAGTTTTAATTGTACAATACCTCTACCATTTTCTACTATTAATTCTGAAGCTATTTCACCATATAATTGTTCACTAAGTTGATAAATACCATCTGCTAAATTCCAAGTTATATTAATTTCTTCTGGAATTTTTAAATTAAGCTCATAACTTACTTCTGCATCAAAATTAGAAATAATGATTAGTTTTTCTTCATTAGACCATCTTACAAATGAAAATACTCTATGGTTATAATTTTCAGTGTTTGCTCTATTGTAATGGTGAATTTCTTTATAATCCCCCATTAAAGCGTTGCTGTTAATTGTAAAATTAAGTAAACGCTTGTAAAAATCTCTAAGTTCGCTTTCCTTTTCCGATAACTGAGCCCCATCAAATTTCCCTTCATTCATCCATCTTTGGTGATGTGGCACTCCAATATAATCAAAAATAGAAGTTCGCGTAGGGTCTCCAAAACCCGGTTCTTCAGCTCCTGACTCACCAACTTCTTGGCCAAAATAAACCATAGTTGGCGCTGTGCTAATAGTTGTTGAAACTACCATTGCCGGTTTTCCTTTTTCAGCAGATCCTGCAAAATCTGGACTTGCAATACGTTGTTCGTCATGATTCTCTAAAAAGTGTAACATATTGTGTTCAATATCACTTAAATCATTTTGAATAGCTGGTAAATTATCGGTCCATCCATGGTCTTGCATAATATGTTTAATAGTATCATACAATGCTACTTTATCGTATAAGTAATCCATTTTCCCTTTATGGATGTAATCACGATACAAAGATGGATTGTAAACTTCTGCCAATAAAAAAGCTTTTGGATTTTTCATTTTAATGGCAGAATTCATATAACTCCAAAACTCTACTGGTACCATTTCAGCCATATCATATCTAAAACCATCAACTCCTTTTTCGGTCCAATATAATGCAATGTCTCTAAATTTATTCCAAGAATCTGGCACTTCTTTACCTTCCCAAAATGCAAAGTGTTCTTTATAATCTTTAGCATCATATTCTGATGGTAATTCTTCAAAATCTTTACTTCCATCAGGTTTAATTCCGTAATTAATTTTTACAGTTTCATACCAATCATAAAAATCTGGTTGCGCTAAACGAGAACCATTACCTGTCCATTTTGCAGGTTTCTCTTCAAATTTACTATCTGAAAGCTCATTCGCTTCACCTCCTAAAGGTTGGTAATTATTTTTCCAATTAGGCACTTTAAAATCTTCATCTGGAATATAATAAAAATTGTTATTTTTATCATATTCAATAGTTGTATTGTCAGTTGCTCCAAAATCACTTACACCTTCAGGATTGGTCATTCCAACGTATCCACGTGCAATATGATTTGGTACAATATCAATGATAACCTTCATTCCATTACGATGCGTACGATCTATTAATTCTTGAAATTCTTCTAAACGTTTAACTGGCTCAACTGCTAAATCTGGATTTACATTGTAATAATCTTTAACTGCATAAGGAGAACCTGCGCGTCCTTTTACCACATCAGGGTCATCATTAGAAATTCCTATTGCGGTATAATCTGTAATTGTTGCGTGATGTAAAACACCTGTGTACCACATATGTGTAACACCCAATTCTTTTATTTCTTGAAGTGCTTTATCTGAAAAATCATTAAACTTCCCTACTCCATTTTCTTCAATAGTTCCCCACGGTTTATTAGTGGTATTTGTATTCCCAAATAAACGTGTAAAAACCTGATACACTACTTTTTTTTGTTCCTGATTCTTCATCTCTACTTCCTGATTCTTATTTTGGGGGTTACAACTAAAAAAAACGACTAATACTCCTGCTAAAAGACTGTATATAACTTTTTTCATTTTATTTATTTTTTTATAATACTTATTGCAAAACCTTCACCTGGAGTTATACTTTGCTTTTCGCAAACTGTAAAAACTAAAAACAGTAAAGGCAATATAATTTTAATAATCTTTATATTATTTTTTTATTTCTAATAAAACTATGTTGTATTGAGTATCTAATCTTACAACACCCTCACTAACTGTCACTTCAGTTCCAGAATACGCATCGTTTAAAATTGTTCCGTCTTTAAAAACTGAACTTACGTTTAATTCCTTTTCTCCTTCATTTAAATCTAAACCAACTACAACAGCATCACTATAATCTTTGTTTGAATATGTTCTTTGAAAAACATAAGGACTTTCACTTATCATTTCATGAACTCCTGCACCAACTGACGGATGATTAATTCTAAAAACTCCTAATTTTTGCCAATGTGCTAAAATTGCTTTAGTTTCATCGTTTGTAGCAATCGCATCCCAATTCATATTTGAGCGTAAAGTTGCATCTCCAATAGTTCCTTCAATAATTAAATTACGAGCAGACTCATCTCCATAATATACTTGTGAGGCACCTGGAGATAATAATAATTTTGTAGCTGTTTCAAATGGTTTTGTCCGCTCTTTATCAAATGGATCACCATCATCATGTGAAGTCATATAATTCAACACCCCAAAACCTTTTAATTCATTATTTAAAATTGATGAGTATTTAGAAAATAATTCTTCATAAGATTGCTGAGCAGCATTCCATTTAAATTCAAAATTTATTAAACTTCTAAATCCATTTTCAAAATAGTTTACTTTTTTATCTCCAAAATCAAAATATTTACCTGAACTAATATTGTAATTGTAAATTTCTCCTACTAAATAAAAATCATTCTCATCTAAAACCTTTGTTGGATTGTCTTTTTTCCATTGTCCAAAAGCATAATCACATTCCATTCTAAATTCATCCCAAACAAACTCTTCGGTGTGCTTCACAGTATCAGCTCTGTAACCATCTATTCCAAACTCAGTAATATAATCTGTAAGCCATTTTATAATATAAAAACGAGGTGCCTTTGGATAGCCTGTACGTGCAAAAAAGACATCAAGTTCATTCATTTCTTGCTCATATCTTCCTTCTGCTTTCCACTTATCAGCTAATTGCGTAGGGATTTCAACATCCTCATTACTCTCTGTTTTAATATCTGGTAGGTTTCTAACCAACGTACAAGTAATATTATTTTCATACGATTGATAATCACACTGAGGATCCATTCTTACCCAGTCTTCTGGCCAAACTTTATCAATTTCATTAGGTGGCCCCGTATGGTTTATCACTGCATCTAGCACAATTCTAATTCTATTTTTATGTGCAATTTCAACCAAGTTTTTTAAATCTTCTTTTGTTCCGTAATTAGGGTCTAAATTTGTCCAATCTTTTGCCCAATATCCGTGATACCCATAAGTTACTCCTGTCCCTTCATCAACTGCACCATGAACTTGCTCTACAATAGGTGTAAACCAAATTGCGTTAATACCTAGTTTACTAAAATAGCCTTCTTCAATTTTTTTTGTGATTCCTAAAATATCACCGCCTTCAAAACCTCTTAATACAGCTGTTGGTTTTGTACGGTTAAAATTTATATCGTTTAAAGTATCTGCATTATAAAACCTATCCGTTAATAAGAAATAGATATTTGCATTTTCCCAAACAAAAGGTGTTTTTACATCATTAGACCTTAAATTAACAGCCTCTTTCTTTTGCTCACTACATCCAATAGCAAGTATTGATAACAATACGAATAGATATTTTCTCATTATATTTTTATTTTTATTTTTTTTGAAGTTTCCTTTACAAGCAAAACTTTAATTGTAAGTGTATTTTTTTTCTCATTCCAATTAAAGTTACTCCCTTTTACTCGTTTCGGTTTCTTAGAAATACTATGAATTATTAAATTGATTTCTTTTGAAGAAAATTGATAATTTTCACCCAATTTTGTTTCAATTTCAATACACAATTTATTATTTTTAAAGTTACTTTCAAAATTTAAAATTTCATATAACCCTTTTTCAAAAGCATTTGAAGTCTCTCCATCATCATTGTATAACATATCTTCACTTTCTTTGACTGTTTTATCAAAATAGAAATGTAAATCGAATGAATTTAAATTGTACTGCGTAGTATTTTGGATTGGCTGAATCATTGGAATAAAAGCACCTCCACGAACATAGGTAGGAATACTTTCTTCTACTAATTGAACGCTAACGGTTTTACCTCCTTCAACTTTTTCATTGGTATAAAAATTAAACCAATGAACGTTTGAGGGAAAGTAAACATCTTGAACTTTTAATCCCGGTTTTACAACCGGACTTACCAATATATTTTTCCCCCACATATAGGTTTTGTCGTTTGTATAGATTTCAACATTGTTAGTTTCTTCAAAAAATAATGGACGCATTAATGGTGTGCCTTTTTGATTATTTTCAAAAGCCAATGTATAATTATAAGGTAATAAACTATAACGTAATTCAATTGATTTTTTTGCCAAACCTTTTGTTACGGGCTCTTTAAAAACTGGTTCAGAAGGTACATCTTCTTGTGCGTGCGGTCTATAAATAGGTTGAAAAACACCATATTGTAACCAACGTGTATATAATTCATTATCTAAATTAGCACCTGCAAAACCGCCTAAATCTGAATGCATATACCCTAAACCTTGCATTCCCATTTGTAAGGCAATTTCGGGTTGCGATTGTAATCCTCCCCAACTTCTACTAACATCGCCAGACCAAGGTATTAAACCGTAATGTTGCGAGCCAGAATACCCAGCACGCATTAAAATAAATGGACGCTCATTTGGGAAATTTTCTTTGTAACCTTCAAAAATTAACTTTGCCCAATTGTGACCGTAAATATTGTGAACCTCATCTGCCGTTCCTGTTGCGTGCAACAAATCTGACGGGTGTACTTCTGGCTCTCCTAAATCTCCCCACCAACCTGCAACACCATATCCTGCAAATTTTTGGTAAATATCCCAAAACCATTGTTTCCCTTCAGGTTTAAAAATGTCTATAATTCCTGTATTTCCAAAATAAAAATCATATTTATAAGGCTCACCTTTATCATTCAACCCTAAAATATTTTTCTCTACAGCTTCATCCCATTTGTTTGAAGTAGTTAACACAAAAGGCTCTGTAATTAAAATAGTTTTAACTCCTTTTCCCTTTAAATCAGCAATCATTTTTCTTGGATTTGGGAACGAATCTTTTAAAAATTCAAAATTCCCCATAGTTCCTTTCATTCCTTTCCCAAACCAATATAAATCTAAAATAACAGCATCTACAGGAATTTCTTCTTCAATAAATTTATCAATTGTATGAATTGTTTCTTCTTGAGAATGATACCCAAATCTGCTTGAAAAATTACCCAATGCCCAACGAGGAATTAATGGTTGTTTCCCTGTTAAATTGGTATATTGATTTACTAAATCTTTCCAACTATCACTAGCCACAACTTGATATGTTTTTCTTCCAGAAATAGTTTCGTACTGCAAAGAATTGTCTTTTTTACTGTCCAAATCTAAATATCCAATTGGCGCATTGTCAAAATGAATGGCATATAAATTAGACGAATACACTAATGGAATGGTAAAATTCATCAACTCCGAATGTGTTTCGTAACCATAATGCGCTCTGTTGTACAACTGCAATCTATTCCCTCTTCTGTCCATTCCCAATGCTCTTGCACCGCCTCCAAACAAGATTTCTTCAGCAGTTAAATTAAAATCTAACACTTCACTTTCTTCATTTTTAACATACCCTTTTCGTTCAGAAATTAAGAACTTATTTTTGTAGGAATATAAAATTTGAAAAGGTGTTTTAGTAACTGTAACTGTTAAACCTGAAGTTGTAAGTTTAATTGTTTCTTCATTTTCTGAAATAGAAAAATGAATACCTTCAGGTTTCAAAACTACTGCATGTGAATTTGGGTTGAAAATTTCTCCTTCTGGAATAAATGAAGTTTCAACAATTTTTGCTGAATATGGTTTTATTTGGTATAAACCATCATTTGTTTTTATTTCAATATACGATTCTTTGTCAGCTACACTAATAAATTTTCTGTTTTTATTTTGAGCAATAGAAAGGGTTGTGATAAAAAAAAATAAGAAGAATAATTTTTGAGTGATCCTCATTTCAAGCTTTTTTAAGAGTTATTTCAATTCTAAAATTAATGCTGTTTTTCCTTGTATTGCTATGTTGTTTTTTGACATTTCAAATGTATCATTCGATAAAATATCTGTACCTTCTGAAATACCTTTTAAACTTTCTGCAAACCTTTTCAAATTAATCGTTTGATTTTCAGTATTGTTATTGATAACAACCATTACAGATTTAGCATTATTATATCTAAAATAAACATACACATTATTTTCTGGAATATAATGCTTTAATTTACCCGTATGAATTACTTCAGCGGTTTTACGCCAATTAAACAATGTACTTGTAAACTTAAATAAATTTTGTTGTTTTTCTGTTCTACCTTCTTTCGTAAAAGCATTGTTAGTATCTCCTTCCCAACCTCCAGGAAAATCCCTTCTTATATCTCCATCTCCAAGATTTTTATTACCCTGCATTCCTATTTCACTTCCGTAATAAACTTGCGGAATACCACGTGTAGTAGCAATTAAAGTCATTGCCAATTTATAAGCATCGCTATCACCGTTATATAAATGATTGAAACGTTGTGTATCATGATTTTCAGCAAACACAAAGACATTATTTATGTTAGGATACATAAAATCGTTCGTAAAGTTTTCGTATGCTCTTATAATTCCTTCATTCCAAGTTGCTTTTTCTTTAAAAACTGAAGAAAGTACACCTTGTAACGTAAAATCCATAACACTTGGTAAATAGGTATTGTAATTTTGTATTGCAGCTATTTTACTATCTTTTTGCCAATATGAAATTGCTGCTGAACTATTCAACCAAGCTTCACCAACAATATTAAAATGAGGGTATTCGTCCATAATAGCTTTGGTCCATGTTGCAATAGCTTCTTTATCTCCATAAGAATACGTATCAACTCGTAGTCCATCTAAACCTGCATATTCAATCCACCAAATTGCATTCTGAATTAAGTAATTTAACACCAACGGATTACGCTGATTTAAATCGGGCATTGTCTTTACAAACCACCCATCCACACAATATTTGGTATCAATTTCAGAAGCATTTGTATCGTACTGAGTTGTCATTCTATAATTAGAATTTGCATAACCCGGGAATTGATTTATCCAAGAATACGTTGGTAAATCTTGTATCATCCAATGTTCAGATCCCCAATGATTTGTAACATAATCCATGATTAATTTCATATCGCGTTTATGTAATTCTGAAGCTAAATTTTTATAATCATTATTAGTTCCATAGCGTGCATCAATTTTATAAACATCTGATTGTGCATAGGTATGATATGAACCTCTTGCGTCATTATCTTCTAACATTGGCGTATTCCAAATAGTTGTTGCACCTAATTCCTCTATATAGTCTAAATTGTCGATAATTCCTTTTAAATCACCTCCATGACGCCCCCCTTTATCACTTCTGTTTAACTTCTCAGTCAAATCTGGGTGTGAATCATTTTCAGGATTACCATTTGCAAAACGATCTGGCATTATTAAATAAACAATATCAGAACTATCAAAACCTTTTCTATTTTTTGAGTTTTGGCTTCTTTCTTTCAGTTCATAATTATAACTAAAATTGATTCGCTTTCCTTTTTTAGAAAAATTGATTTTAAAGGCTCCTGAAACTGCTTTAGACAGGTCTAAATTTAAGAATATATAATTCTCATTTTCAGTTCTTTTAACACTTGTAATTATAATACTAGCGTTCTCAATTGAAGGTTTGTATTGAGAAATTTTTTCGCCATAAATCATTAATTCTAATTGGTTATGATTCATGTTTACCCACCAGAAAGGCGGTTCTACTTTTTTTATTTGAGAAAATATTGAAATACTAAAAAACAATGCAACTATAAAGGCTAGTCTTTTCATCTGAATAAAATTTATGTAGTAAATCCCTGCTTTACTTCAACTAAATTAGTAGCTATAAAGCAGGAATAAAAATTTAATTAAACTGTCACCAAATTATTTGGAGTTACAGTAATTGTTTTATCATTTACTTTAATTTGTAAATCATTTAAACCATCTAATTCAAAGGTTGTTTCAGTTTGATTTACTTGTATTTTTAGAATTTGATTTCTAAAATTAATTGTAAATGCATATGATTTCCATTCTTTTGGAATTTGTGGTTTAAACGATAAATTACCATTTTCAGCAACTCGCATTCCTCCAAAACCTTGCACAATAGACATCCAAGTTCCTGCCATACTTGTAATATGGCAACCTTCATCTACTTCGTGATTGTAATCATCTAAATCTAAACGAGATGTACGTACATATTGTTCGTAAGCTTTTGGCATTCTATCTATTGAAGCTGCCAAAATTGAGTGCACACAAGGCGATAGTGAAGATTCATGAACTGTTAATGGCTCATAAAAATCGAAATGACGTTCTAATTCTTCTTTGCTAAATTTATCTTCAAATAAATACATTCCTTGTAAAACATCGGCTTGTTTTATATAACAAGAACGTAAAATACGATCCCAAGACCATTTTTGATTTATTGGCCTATCTACCTTTGGTAAATCACTAACGGGAATTAGCTCTTTATCTAAAAATCCATCCTGTTGTAAGTACACATTATGTTCTTCACTAAATGGAAAATACATGTTGTCGGCAACTTTTAACCATTTGTAAGTTTCTTCACCTGTTAAATTTGCTTTTGCTACAACTCTACTAAAATCACCTGGATACTCATGTTTTACCTTATTTAAACAGTCAACGGCATATTCAATACACCATTTTGCTAAATAATTTGTGTAAAAATTGTTATTAATGTTATTTTCGTATTCGTTTGGCCCTGTAACTCCAAGTATTACGTATTTGTTTTTAGCTACTGAAAAGTTGGCTCTTTGATGCCAAAAACGTGCTACGGCAATAATAACCTCTAATCCAAATTTTGGAATGTATTCAAAATCTTGCGTGTAGTTTACATAATTATAAATTCCATAAATCATGGCACCATTTCTATGAATTTCTTCAAAAGTAATTTCCCACTCATTATGGCATTCTTCACCGTTCATTGTCACCATTGGATACAATGCTGCACCATTTTTAAACCCTAATTTCTCAGCATTTTCAATCGCTTTATCTAATTGGTTGTAACGATATAACAATAAGTTTTTAGCAACATCAGAATCTTTTGTAGCCATATAGAAAGGAATACAATACGCTTCGGTATCCCAATACGTACTTCCACCATATTTTTCACCTGTAAAACCTTTTGGACCAATGTTTAAACGAGCATCGGTTCCCATATAGGTTTGGTTTAACTGAAAAATATTAAATCGAATTCCCTGCTGTGCTTTTACATCGCCTTCAATTACAATATCTGCTGTATGCCAAATTTCTGCCCAAGATTGTTTTTGAAGCTTTAATAAATCTTCAAAGCCTAATTCGTTTGCTTTTTGAACATTGCTAAATGAAGCTTCAATTAATTCACTGTTTTTGTAATTTAATGAACTTACATAACTACCGTATTTATAAATTTTGGTAGTATCACCTTCCTTAACATTAACTTTATATGTATATGCTATTGCTTTTTCTTCAACTTTAGTTACTTGTGAAGGCTCAATTTTTTGATTATTTAATTCAAATGTAATTTCCATTGCTGTTGCAACATGAAATTCGGTTTTTAATGTTTTTGAATAGATTGCACCTTTGTTTTCACCTTCAACAATTTGTAAAGTTTCCCAAAAATACTCATCATAATTTGAGTCTTCGTTTAAAATACCAGCATCTAAATACGGTTCAACAATAATTTCACCTGAAAAATTAAGCGCTTTAATACTGTATTCAATAGCTCCAACTTCATTCAATTCAATACTTATCAACCGTTTTGTTTCAACTTGAATTTCTTCTCCTGTTTGAAGCATTGCAGTAAAAGAACGGCTTAACCATCCTTCTTTCATATTTAACTCTCTTCTAAAATTGGATACATTGCACGAATTTAAATCTAAATTTGTATTGTTAATTTGTATATGAATACCTATCCAACTTGGAGCATTTAACACTTTTGCAAAATACTCTGGATATCCATTTTTCCACCATCCAACTCTTGTTTTATCAGGATAATAAATACCTCCAATATAACTTCCTTGCAATGTTTCTCCTGTATAATCTTCTTCAAAATTAGCACGTTGACCCATTGCTCCATTTCCAATACTAAATAGACTTTCAGAAGCTTTTACGTTTTCTGTATCAAAAACTTCTTCAATTATTGACCATTCATTTGGAACTATATAATTCTTATTCATTTCTCTAGTTAATTAGATTTTTTACAAAGTCTAAATTAATTGCTGCCATATTTTCGAAAATATAATCAGCTTCACTTAAAACTTTTGCATCTCCTATTCCAATACTCACCATTTTAGCAGTATTTGCTGCTTGTACACCTGCAATTGCATCTTCAACAACTACACAGTTTTTAGCACTCATACTTAATTTTTTCGCTCCTATTAAAAAAACTTCCGGGTCTGGTTTTGCTTTAGAAACATCGTTACCATCAACAATTGCGGTGAACCTTTTAATTAGCCCAACTTTCTCCAAAATTAACGGAGCATTTTTACTAGCTGAACCTAAGACAAACTTAATATTGTTAGTTTCTAAAAAAGTTAATAGTTGGTTTACTCCCGGAAGAATTTCATCTGATGTCATTTTATTGACATATTCTAAATATTCATTATTTTTTTCAATCAATAAAGCTTGTTTCTTTTCTTCGGATAATTCAACTTTTCCAATACTTAGCAAAATTTCGAGAGATTTAACTCTACTTACTCCTTTTAATTGTTCGTTTTGTTCTTCAGTAAAATCGAACCCTAAAGAATTTGCCAAATTTCTCCAAGCTAAATAATGATACTTTGCTGTATCAACTATTACACCATCCAAATCAAATATGAAACCTATTTCTTTTTTCATTTATTCATCTATTAAAACTACATCATCTACATCTTTTACTCTAACTACTAACATTGCTGCAATTAATAATGAAACACCACTAATTATTAACGCAAAAATTGGGTTACCACCATATATATACTTTACAACTGGCCCACCTATTAATGCATTTATTATTTGAGGAATTACAATAAAGAAGTTAAAAATCCCCATATAAACTCCCATTTTTTTAGCTGGAATAGACCCTGCTAAAATTGCATAAGGCATTGCCAAAATACTTGCCCAAGCTATTCCAATACCAAACATTGATAAGAATAGCCAATTATCATTTGGAACAAAATAAATTGAAATAAGACCTAAACCACCAGCTAATAAGCCAATTGAATATGTCATTTTTCGACCTAATTTTTTTGCTATCGCAGGTAAAAAGAAAGCATATACAGCTGAAACAGCATTATAAGCTCCAAATAATATCCCTACCCAATCACCAGCATTTTGATAGGCTGCACCGTGATCGTCTAATGACAAACCATACACATGATGTGCAATTGCCGGAGTTGCAAATACCCACATACCAAACAAACCAAACCATGAGAAAAATTGAACTGAGCTCAATTGTTTCATAGTCAACGGCATTTTCTTAAAATCAGAAAAAATATTTAACAAACTTGATTCTTCCTCAACTTCTTCCTCTTCACCTTCATTAGCTGCAAATTGTGCTAATTCTTCAGGGGAATACTCTTTTGTAGTAAATACTGTAATTAAAATACTAATCACCAAAACTACAGCACCAATTATAAATGATAACAGTAAATTTAATGGAACTTCACCTTCTACAGTATTGTTTGATACACCAAACCAATTTGTTAATGCATACGGTAACCACGACCCTATTACTGCTCCAATACCAATTAATATTGTTTGAACACTAAATCCAAGTGTTCTTTGATCTGAAGGTAATAAATCTGCTACTAATGCTCTAAATGGTTCCATTGCAACATTAAATGATGCATCCATTATCATTAACATACCAGCTCCAACCCATAATGCAGGCATAAACGCTGTAAACATATCAGCATTTGGCATTAAAATTAGTCCCATTGATGCTAATAAAGCTCCTGTTAAAAAATAAGGACGTCTTCTTCCTAGCCTAGTCCAAGTTCTATCACTGTAATACCCAATAATAGGTTGAACTATTAAACCCGTTAATGGCGCAACAATCCAAAACCATGATAGTTCGTGTACATCTGCACCAAAAATTTGTAATATTCTACTGGCATTTGCATTTTGCAATGCAAAACCCATTTGAATCCCTAAGAATCCGAAACTCATGTTCCAAATATCCCAGAAACTTAATTTCCGTTTTTCCATAATGTTACTATTATATATTAGGACAATATAAAGCAATATTGCTCTAAATTATTTGTTTGTGTGAAGTGTGAAAAATAGTAATGGTAAGATTCCTCTTACTGAGCAAATATAGAAATTAATTTTAAGTAAAACCTCTTTTGAAATCAAGTTTTAAGCCAAATAACTTGAAATAGCTTACTACAACCTTTGAGTTCAATAAAAAAATTTAAAAAATTTAATTTTTACTAAAAAACACAACTAGACTTGTAGAGATACTCTTAATTAGCTGACAATGTGGATTTTCTAATTTTTAAATTAGGTGAAATTACTTCTTTTTGAAATTCAGCAGGTGCTGTACTCTCAATTCTATTAATTAATAATTCTGCAGCTTGCCTCCCCATTAAATCCCCATGCTGTTCTACCGATGTTAATGGAGGTGACGTAAACTCTGATATTAGACCGCTAGTAAAACCAATAATTGCCATATCATTTGGAATTATAATACTACGTTCCTGCGCAATTTGTAGAGCTATTGCAGCATAAATTTCATTTACTGCTAAAATTGCATCTGGTGGATTTTTAACATTAATTATTTTTTTGATTTGCTCATACAAATCTTTATTATCATCAATCTTATAGATTAAACTTTCATCAATGGTAATTTCATTACTTACAAGTGACTTTAAATAACCTTCTTTTCTTAATGATCCTACTGTTATAAAATCTTGCGTGGTTATTAACGCAATACGTTTTGCTCCAATTTCAATTAAATGGTTTGTTGCTTTATAAGCACCACCAACATCATCAATAATCACCTTATCGCACTGTATTTCATCAATTATTCTATCAAATAACACCAATGGAAAATCATCTTTAATTAACGCATCAAAATGTTTATATATTTGATTTTCTTGTGTTTCTCTAGAAATAGAAACAATTAACCCATCTACACTTCCATTTGTAAGTACACCAAAGTTGGAAACTTCTTTTTCGTAAGATTCATTAGATAAACAAACCATTACGTTATACCCTTTTTCATTCGCATAGGTTTCAATTCCATTAATTACTGTTGAAAAAAAATGGTGAACAATCTCTGGAATAATTACCCCAATAACAGATGTTTTTTGGTTACGTAATTGTAGCGCTAAGCTATTGGGTTTGTAGTTGTAATAATCTGCAAATGCTTTAATTTTCCCTCTAGTTTCTTCACTAATTTCGTGGCTGTCTTTTAATGCTTTTGAAACCGTTGAAATAGACACTCCAAATTCTTTTGCAATCTTTTTTAGGGTAATTCTTGGTTTCATATAAATATAGCTTATCTCCTATGCTATACAAAGATAAAATTTATACTGAAATATCTTAAAATTGCAATGAAAATTTTAACAAAAAACATTAAAAACCACCAAAATTAAATTTTCATTAAAGAAAAATGCAAAAAAATTAAATCACTCTAACGTTAGAGTTGAAAAGTTATAAACACGAAAACGTTTGAGTGATTTTCAAGATGATCTAAATCATTGTTAAATAAATGTTAACGTCTTAACTTCACAAAGTGAAATGTATTAAAATAGTAAAATTATTTAAAAACTTAATTATTAATTAACTTAAAAATAGATGAAAAATTTCAAACTTTTTCTATTGTCTGTTATCATATTTTTACCGCTTAGTTTGTTCGCGCAACAAACAGTAACTGGTAAGGTAACAGAAAAAGCTACCGGCGGTGAATTACCGGGAGTTGGTATTATTTTAAAAGGAACTACAAAAGGAGCCTCAACTGATTTCGATGGGAATTACACCCTAGAAAACGTAAATCAGGGTGATGTTCTTGTATTTTCTTATATTGGGTTTGCTACCCTGGAAGTAACTGTAGGTGCTAACACTACTATAAATGTAGCTTTAGACCAAGATACAGAATCGTTAGATGAGATTGTACTTATTGGTTATGGTACAACTACAATTAAAGATGCTACAGGTGCTGTAGCCGCAATTACTGAAAAGGATTTTAACCAAGGGAGTAATGTTACTCCAGCTAGTCTAATTTCTGGACGTGTTGCTGGTGTTACCATTGTTACTGATGGTTCTCCAGGTGGTGGTTCTGCAATAAGAATTCGTGGGGGAGCTTCACTAGGAGCTTCAAATGACCCTTTAATTGTTATTGATGGAATGCCAATTTCAAATTCTGGAGCTGATGGTTCTAGAGGTATTTTGGCTTCTTTAAATCCAAATGACATTGAATCTTTCTCTATACTAAAGGATGCTTCTTCAACTGCAATTTACGGTTCAAGAGCTTCTAATGGGGTAATTATTATTTCAACAAAAAAAGGTAAAGCTACTTTTAGAGCAGAGTACAATGTTAAAGTAGGAATGAATACACTAGCTGATAAAGTTGATGTATTTTCTGCAGATGAATTTCGTACTCAAATAGAAGCACATAGACCGGACCTTGTTGGTCTGTTAGGATCTGCAAATACAGATTGGCAAGAAGAAATTTACGAAAGTAACATCTCTATTGATCAAAGTATTTCTTTAAGTGGTCAAATTGCAAATAAAATACCTACACGTTTTTCTTTTGGTCATACAAAACAACCAGGGTTAAGAAAAACTTCTAGTTTTGAAAGAATTTCTTCAAAAATAGTAATGAATCCAAAATTTTTAGACAATCACTTAAGTGTTAATATAAATGCTAGTTTAAATAGTGAAGCAAACCGCTTTGCTGAAGGTGTTGAATATTCTGCTTTAAGAATGGATCCTACACAACCTGTGTATGATGCTAGTTCTCCATTTGGTGGATTTTTTGAATACCACACTGATGGCGAACCAAATAATGCTACTAGAAATCCTTTAGCCAATTTATTACAAAGAGAAGACAGAAGTGTTGTAAATCGTTTTTATGGAAATTTCGAAGTAGATTATAAACTTCACTTTTTTCCAGACTTAAGAGCCGTATTAAATATTGGATATGATAAAACAACAGGTGAAGGCTATAATTTACGTTCTGCAGAAAGCATCAACGGATTCAGACTTGCTGTTGGAAGTCCTTTCTTGGGTGAACGCTCTGAATATACGAGTGAAAGAACAAATACTTTACTAGATGGTTACTTTGTATATAATAAGGAACTAGACAATGTTAATGTGGAAGTAACGGCTGGGTATTCTTATCAAAAATTTGAAGGAGAAGATTTCAGTACTGGTAATTTAATGGATCCAGATAGAGAATCTGATGTTTCTACAGATCCGGATATCGTATTAATAGGTTTCTTTGGAAGAACAAATCTTTCATTTATGGATAAATACTTAGTAACATTATCATATAGACGAGATGGAACTTCAAGGTTTAGTAAAGAAAACCGCTGGGGTAATTTCCCTGCTGCAGCTTTAGCTTGGAAAATTAGTGAAGAAGATTTCTTAAAAGACTCAAATACAATATCTAATTTAAAACTAAGATTAGGTTGGGGTATTGCAGGGCAACAAGATATTGATGCTTCCTATGCGTTTTTAGGAAGAACTGTATTAGGTTCTTCAGTTTCTCAATATGTGTTTGGAAACACTCCAATCACAGCAGCTTTCCCTCAAACTAAAATCGAAGATTTAAAATGGGAAGAAACTACAACATATAATATTGGTTTAGATTATGGTCTTTTCAACAGTAAAGTCTCTGGTTCTTTAGAGGTTTACTTAAAAGAATCTGTAGATCTTTTAGCTGATGTAGCAATCTCAGATGGTTCTAACTTTAGTAATTCAGGTTTCCAAAATATTGGTAAATTTACTTCTAAAGGGGTTGAATTCTCTATTGGAGCTGATCTTATTGATACTGATGACTTAAGAGTAGATGCAAGTTACAATGTTTCATACAACAGAACTGAAATTGATGAGCTTGCCCTAGAGCAAGACATTCGTGTTGGTGATATTGGTGGTGGAACTGGAGGAACTATCCAATTACACAGTCAAGGTTTTGCACCGTTTTCATACTATGTATACAAACAACTCTATGATGTAAATGGAGCTCCAATTGAAGGTGCCTTTGCTGATTTAAATCAAGATGGAATAATCAATGATAGTGATCGCTATATTTATAAGAAAAGAGATGCTGATATTAATATGGGATTCCAATCTAATATAAATTATAAAGATTTTGATTTCTCTTTCAATTTAAGAGCAAGTATTGGGAATTACATGTACAACAACGTAAATTCTTCTATTGCCCAATACGATCTACTACAAGCTAATACAGCTTTAGGAAATATTCCTGTTTCTGTTTTAGAAACTAATTTCAACACTGTTTCTGATGTTATTTTATCAGATATATACATTGAAAATGCTTCATTCTTAAAAATGGACAATATTACGTTAGGATATACCATCAACGGTTTTAGCAAACAAGATGAGTCATCAAGCATTCGTTTGTGGACAGGTGTACAAAATGTATTTACTATTACAAATTATAGTGGCCTAGACCCAGAAGTTTTCGAAGGAATAGATAATTCTATTTATCCAAGACCAAGAACTTTCTTAGTAGGTGCTAATATTAAATTTTAAAACTATACGAAAATGATAACAAAATATTTAAATAAAATTTATTTTCTAGTAGGATTCCTATTTTTCCTTAGTGCGTGTACTAATGATTTAAATGTACTTCCTACCGATGATGATGAATTCCTTTCTGAGGAGTTCTATTCAAACTCTGCAGCCTATAAACAAGTACTTGCAGGAGTATATGGTAATTTATCAATTACTGGAGCTAATGGAGCTGGAGATTCAAACCTCTCTGGAATCGATGCAGGTACAAGTCAATACGGACGTATGATTTGGTATCTTCAAGAATTCCCAACTGATGAAGTTATATGGTCATATGAAAATGATCCAGGACCAAAAGAAGTTCAACGTAATATATGGACTCCTACAAATGTATTTTTTAGAGGTGCTTACAGTAGAATTATGTTTTCTGTAGCATTAGCAAATGATTTTTTAAGAGAATCTACTCCTGAAAAATTAGCTGAAAGAGGTCATACCAATGCTGTTGGAAGTGAAATTGCGGCTTATAGAGCTGAAGCAAGATTATTAAGAGCTTTAGCATACTACCACTTAATGGATTTATTTGGTAAAGCTGCTTTTGTAACTGAAGCTGACCCTGTAGGAACTTACCAAGCTCCACAATATGAAAGAGCACAATTATTTGACTTTATTGAATCTGAATTATTAGCTATTGATGGTGACTTAGTTGCTTCAAAATCTAATGAATATGCAAGAGCTGATAAAGCGGTTGCTTGGATGATTTTAGCTAAAATGTATTTAAATTCAGAAGTATATGTTGGTACAAATCGTTATGCTGATTGTTTAACACAATGTAACAAAATAATTGGTGGTGGATTTAGTTTAGCTTCAAATTGGAGGTTAAATTTTATGGCTGATAATCATTCAAATGAAGCAGGTCTTAATGAAATTATATTCCCATTAGTATCTGATGGTGTAGTAACCCAAAATTATGGACCAACAACTACAATTATTAATGGTGAAGTTGGAAGTATTGAAGGTAATGGTGAAGATTTAGGAGCTCAAGGTTGGGGTGGTGCTTTAAGAGTCCGTAAGCAATTTGCTGAAAAATTCTTAAATGACAACACAACTTTAAATGATGATAGAAATACTATGATTACTGAAGGTCGTGATATTGAAATTGTAGATGTTGCTGATAGAGATTCAGGATATATTATCACAAAATTCACTAATAAAACTTCAACAGGTGCAGCAGGAGTTGATCCTACGTTTGTTGATACTGACTTTCCTTTATTTAGATTAGGAGATGTATATTTAATGTATGCTGAAGCCTTCGTAAGAGGTGGTGGTGGAAGTGAATCACAAGCTTTAGGTTATGTAAATGATTTAAGAGCAAGAGTAAATGCTGATCCTATTTCTGGTAATGAGTTAACCTTAAGTTTCTTAATTGATGAACGTTCAAGAGAATTACATTGGGAATCTCACAGAAGACAAGATTTAATTCGTTTTGGTCTTTTTACAGGAGGAAATTACAACTGGGCATGGAAAGGAAATGGAGCTAATGGAATTGCTATAGGCAGTCACATGGCAGTATTTCCACTTCCAAGTGAAAGTTTAGCGGCAAATCCTAATTTAACTCAAAACGCTGGATATTAATCAAATTAATTATATAAGATTATGAAAAAAATATTTAAAGTGCTGTTCTTTTCAATCCTTTTGGTTTCTATAGCCTCTTGTGACAATGAAGACTCAGTACAATTAACATTAGCTTCACAAGGAAGTGGAGCAATCACAGATCCTGCTCAGGGTACAACTATTGTATTAAACCCTCAGGAAAGTCAATTAAATCCTGCATTAACAGTAAATTGGACATCGTCAGATTATGGCAATCCAACTGAAGTTACATATGCACTTGAAGTTGCATTAGCAGGAACTAGTTTTGCAGATTCTTATGTAGCTGCTTCAACAATAAACAGAAGCGTAACATGGAATATTGGCGAATTAAATGGTATTGCAGTTACTGCAGGCTTAACACCTTTTCTTGAAGGAGAATTAGCGCTAAGAATTGTTTCTAGTGTTGGAACAACAGGAAGCCTAATACAAGTATCTGAAGCAATAACAGTATTTATAACTCCATTTACAACTGACTTACCTAAAATAGCTGTTCCTGGAAACCACCAAGGTTGGGATCCTGCTTCAGCTCAAACTTTAGCTGCTTCAGCATTTGGAGAAACCGATTTTGAAGGATATGTTTGGTTAGATGGTCAATTTAAATTTATTGCTCCTAATGAAACTGGAGGTTTCTTTTGGGGTAATTTAGATTGGGGTGATGCTTCTGGAGTTGATGGAAGTAATACTGGCGTTTTAGTTGCTGACGGAGAAGGTAATATTGAAGTTGGTACAGGATATCACTTTGTACAAGTAAATCCAAGTGACGTTGGTATTAAAGGCTTCCTTGGAGAAAATCCTATGGCTTATTCTGCAACACCTATTAGTTGGGGACTTATTGGAAACGCAACTCCAACAGGTTGGGATTCAGATACTGATATGGTTTATGATGCTGCAACAAGAACACTTAAACTTACAATAGACCTAACACAACAAGATGCTCCTGATAATGGAATAAAATTTAGAGCAGATGATGATTGGGCTCTTAATTTAGGTGATAGTGGTGCTGATGGAACTATGGAAGAAGGAGGAGAAAACATTGGCGTACCTGCAGCTGGTAACTATACGGTAACTTTAGATTTAAGTAACCCAAGAGAATATACATATTCACTAGTTAAAAACGACTAAAAAAATATAACCATGAAATATATATATAAAATAGTATTGTTTTCATTAATTATCATCGGATTTAATTCTTGTGATGAAAATGAAAACTTTGAGATATTAGCTCCACAAGGAGGTATCTCAATTAATAGCCCTATAGATGGCGCTTCAATTGCACTTATTGATGCAAATGAAGCAAACACCGCTCTAACAATTAGCTGGACATCAGTAACTTTAGAAGGAACGGGTGTAACATATAGCGTTGAAGCTGCACTTTTAGGTACAAATTTTACTACTCCTGTAGTAATTGGAACTACAGAAACTACTTCTATTAGCTTAACTGTTGAAGAATTAAACACGTTTGCTTTAGATGTCTTAGAAATTGAAGGTGCTTCTGAAGCCGGTATAGATATTAGAGTAATAGCAAATGGAGAAGTTTCTCAAACAATTTCTGTATTATTAACACCTTTCATACCAGAATTTCCTGAATTTTATTTAGTTGGTTCATTAACAGGATGGGACCCTACAACGTCTCTTCCTATGAATAGGATTGATTTTAATCAATTTGAAATTATAATAGATCTTGTTGATGGTGATGAATTTAAATTCTTACCTACCAATATTGATTGGTCTGGAGATTTAGGTAAAGACCCTAATAATGAAGGTTTATTAATTGAAGATGGTGAACATAACATCTCGGGATATGCGGCTGGTAAATATAAAGTTTCTGCAAATTTAACAGAATATACATACAACCTAGAATTTATTCCACCACCTGCTGACATGTTTATGGTTGGTGCTGGAGTTCCTGAAGCTGGATGGGGATGGGGTTCTCCTATTGTGTTAACTCAAATTCAAGATGGTGTTTTCCAAGGAACTACTGAGTTTATTAATAACGCATTTAGATTCTTCACTGTTGAAGGTGATTGGGGTTCTGGTTTAAACTATCCATATTATATAAGTCAAGGATATACAATTGATGCTAATTTTGAAGATGCTTTTGATGGTGATAATAACTTTCAATTTGTTGGTACGCCTGGTACATATACTATGACATTAAACAGTAATGACAAAACTATTGTAGTTAGTCAAATACCACTTAACATAGCAGTTCCTGGTAATCACCAAGGTTGGAATCCTGGAACAGCACCACTATTAGAAGCTTCTGTATTAGGTCAAACAGATTATGAAGGATTTGTTTGGTTAGATGGAGATTTTAAATTTATTGCACCTAATGGGTCTGGAGTATTCGAATGGGGTAATTTAGACTGGGGTGATGCTTCTGGTGTAAACGGAAGTTACACTCAAGTTTTAACCGCTGATGGTGAAGGGAATATTGGAGCAACTGCAGGTTATTACCTTGTAAAAGCTGATACTGAAGCTCTTACTTACTCAATTGAAGAAACAAATTGGGGCGTAATTGGTAATGCAACACCAACCGGTTGGGATTCAGATACAGATATGGTTTATGACTCTGGAAGTCAAACTTGGTCTGTAACTCTAGATTTAACTGCACAACCTGCACCAGACAATGGTATTAAATTTAGAGCTAATGATGACTGGGGTTTAAATATTGGAGATAATGATGCAGATGGAACAATGGAATTTAATGGTCAAAACATTGGTGTTCCTGAAGATGGTAATTATACAATTACTTTAGACTTAAGTAACCCAAGAGCATATACATACTCATTGGTTAAAAATTAGAAATAAATTAAAATAAGCAACCACTTTAAATTGTTTATTTTATAATATTAACTTTTTGTAATGAACCGGATTATTAATTAATTCCGGTTCGTTGCATTTAGTTACCAATTCCATAGAAATGAAAAAAACACTACTCATATTACTTTTTATAGTACCTATACTTACATTTGCTCAAGTTACTATTTCACCTTCAACTTTTAATGTAAACCAATCTATAACTATAACAATTGATGCAAATAGTACTGCTACAGATTGTAATGGTTTTTCTAATCCAACTAAGGTATACATGCATTCTGGTATTGGAAACGATGCAAACCCTTGGGAATCAACTATAGGAAACTGGGGAACAGATGATGGTGTTGGAGAAATGACCAATAATGGAAATGGAACTTGGAGTATCACTATTACTCCCGAAACTTATTATGAGTTAAATACTACACAAGCATCAAATGCTACTAAAATGGGTATGGTATTTAGAAATGAAAATGGTTCTCAAGAATTTAAAGCTAGTGGGTGTAACGATTTCTTTTTCAATGTAGGTACTTTTCAATTAAATTTAACTTCTCCTTCTAAAAACCTCACTGTATTAACTTCAGGGCAATCATTAACAATAGAAGCAAACACTACGCTTACTTCTGACTTTATATTAAAAGCAAATGGTTTAACTATAAATACTTCAACCAATAACACATCATACAGTTATACAGATACTACTATAACTGAAAATACAAATTATAGCTTAGAAGCCACAAATAATGGAGAAACTAAAACCGTAACTTTTCAAGTTATTGTATCAATTGTTGAACAAGCTGTTCCTGCTGGAATGAAAGACGGAATAAACTTGGATTCTAATGATGCTACCAAAGCTACACTAGTTTTATTTGCCCCTCAAAAAGAGGTTGTTCACTTAATAGGTGATTTCAACAACTGGCAAATAGATAATAACTATTTATTAAATAAGGATAGTGCTTCAGAGCGTTTTTGGATTGAACTAACGGGCTTAACTCCCCAAACTAATCATATGTATCAATACTTAGTAGATGGTACAATTGCCATTGCAGATCCATATTCTACAACAATTTTAGATCAATCTAATGATAGTTTTATTAATTCTACTACATATCCAAATTTACCTAGCTATCCAAGTGGAAATACAAACCATGCTGTTACTTTATTAAGAACCGGTGACACTCCTTATAATTGGCAAATAACTAATTTCCAACAACCAGAAAAAACAGACTTAGTAATTTATGAACTATTAATAAGAGATTTTGATGTTCTTCATAGTTTTGATGCAGTTAAAGCTAGATTAGACTATCTTCAAAATTTAGGTGTAAATGCCATTGAATTAATGCCTGTTAACGAATTTGATGGAAATGAATCTTGGGGATACAACCCTTCATTTCATATGGCTTTAGATAAATACTACGGAACACCTACAGCTTTCAAACAATTTATTGATGAATGCCATAGTAGAGGAATCGCTATTATTTTAGATGTTGTTTATAACCATGCTACTGGGCAAAATCCATTTTATAGAATGTGGAATACAGACAATGGTGGTTATGGCGGGCAAGCAAGTACTGATAGTCCATTTTTTAACCCAACAGCCACTCATACATACAGTGTGTTTAATGATTTTAATCATAGTCAACAAGCCACTAAAGATTATGTAAAAAGAACTACACAATATTGGATTGATGAATACAAAATAGATGGTTTCAGATGGGATTTAACAAAAGGATTTACACAAAATTGTACAGATTCTAATGAAGGATGTACTGGATCATACCAAGCTGATAGAGTTGCTATATTAAAAGAATATGCAGATTACCAATGGGAAATTAATTCAGACTTTTATGTAATTTTTGAACATTTAGGTGGTAATACTGAAGAAACTGAATGGGTAAATTATCGTTTAGGTGAAGGCAAAGGCATCATGGTTTGGGGAAATCATAATAGTAATTATAATGAAGCTACTATGGGATATCATGACAGTGGGAAATCAGATTTTTCTTGGATATCTTATCTTAATCGTAATTGGACAGTACCTGGAAATGTAAGTTATATGGAAAGTCATGATGAGGAACGATTAATGTTTAAAAACTTAGCATTTGGTAATTCTAATGGTGGTTATGATGTTACAACACTTACTACTTCCTTAGACAGAATGGAATTAGCTGGCGCATTTTATTTTACGGTACCGGGGCCAAAAATGATATGGCAGTTTGGTGAGTTAGGATACGATATTTCTATTGATGAAGGGGGTAGAGTTGGAAATAAACCAATACTTTGGAATTATCTTACAGAACCTGATAGGAAAGATCTTTATGACCTTTGGTCCAAATTAATTAAAATTAAAAAGCAAGAAGACATTTTTAGAACTAGCAACTTTACACTAGATGTTTCTAACTCAAATGGACTTAAAAAAATTCAATTAACAAATGATAGCAATACCAATGAATTTATTACAATTATAGGGAATTTTGGAGTTACAACACAAAGTATAAATCCTTCATTTCAACAAACAGGTACTTGGTATGAGTTTTTTACTGATACACAAGTAACTATTACAAATACTTCGGAGGTGATTTCACTAAATCCAGGGGAATTTAGATTGTACTCAACTAAAAATTTATCTACTACTGATAGTGATGAAGATGGTATTATTGACTCAGAAGACAATTGTCCAACTACCCCGAATCCAGATCAAGCAGATGCAGATGGCGATGGCGTAGGAGATGTTTGTGATGCTACTCCAAATGGAGATGATGACAATGATGGGGTTGATAATTTATCAGATTTATGTACTACTACAACAGCAGGTGTTTTAGTTGATAACACAGGATGTTTTATGTTACCATCCAACAATTTCAATATTGAAGTAACAAGTGAAACGTGTCCAAATAAAGAGAATGGACAAGTTACTATTGTAGCTACAGAATCTTATAGTTACACAACAACCATTAATGGTGCACCTTATACGTTTTCTAATACATCTAATTTAACTTCAAATCCGTTACCTGTTGGTGTGTATGATTTCTGTATTTCAGTTTCAGGAGAGTCTTACGAGCAATGTTTTGTAATAGAAATTGAAGCAAGTAATTTGGCTAAAGCCACTACAAGTATTTCTTCAAATGAAGCATCTATAGAAATGACAGCAGGAACAGCCCCTTATACAATTTTAGTAAACGGGTTGGAACAACTCAAAACAAGTGCTTCAACATTTTTAGTAGCTATAAAACATGGCGATGTTATAGAAGTTAAAACGGCTAAAACATGTGAAGGAGTGTATTCAAAAACAATAGAACTATTAGAAGGTATTGTTGCGTATCCAAATCCAACCAATGGAACTTTTGAAATTGCGTTACCAGTATCACAAAAAGAAGTAACCATAGAATTGTATACCATACATTCACAGTTAATTTCAATAAAAGCATATCCAATAGTTTATGGGAAAGTTCAATTAACAATTGAAGACCAACCAACAGGCTTGTATATTGCCAAAGTACAATTAGAGACTCCAATAATATTAAAAATAGTAAAACAATAAGAAGATGAAAAAATTCATATATAGCCTAACAATATTGAGTATAGTACTATGGTCTTGTGGCGGTGGCGGTGGCGGAGACAACCCACCAACTCCAACCCCAACAAATCATGCGCCAACTACACCAACACTTTCGTATCCAACAAATAATTTGTTGTGTATAGAGAATCCTGTTGTTTGTAAATGGAATGCCTCAACCGATGTTGATCAGGGAGCTGTAATAACGTATCTAGTAGAAGTTGCAAAAAACAGTGCATTTACAGACGGCAAGCAAACCTTTACAGGCACAACAATAGAACAATCAGTTCCTTTAGAAGAGAATATCGCTTATTACTGGCGTGTAAAAGCCACCGATAATGAGAATGCTTCAAGTAGTTACTCAACGGTGTATAAATTCTTCACCTATGGAGAGGGAGTTACCAATCACATTCCTTTTGCACCAGAGTTGGAAGCTCCATCATTAAATGCAGTAGTTTCAGGAACAGAAGTAACATTAGAGTGGACAGCAAGTGATGTTGACAATGATACACTAACGTATGATGTTTATTTTGAAACAGGAGATACATCCACCGAGCAAGTTGCAACAGGTATTTCAGAAACAAGTTTCACAGTAGCTATTACATCTTCAACAACATATTCGTGGAAAGTGGTCGTTAAAGATGGACAAGGAGGACAAGCAATTGGACAAGTTTGGACATTTAAAACGGATTAATGTTTAGTTGAAGTAACTTACAGCTTAGTTTTTTAGTTTTCACAAACTGCTAAGAAGTTATAAAAAAACACCTAACCTTTTTTATAAATGGGTTAGGTGTTTTTTATGTTTGGACTATTAAAATTAAAAAATACTTAATTGTTTGATGCATTTACTAGGTAAATAAAAAAAGTAATCTTAGCACGCAGATTTAAATAGATGTAAACAGGCAAGACTATTAAGAGTTCAATAATAATTTTTTTTTTGTTAAAAGCAACCTCATTAATGAAAAAGCCACTACTAATAGTTGTTTTAGTAATAATAATTTTTTTCTCTTTAAAAAAGACCCTCAATTTTAAAGAAGTTAATTTAGAATTAACAGCAAAAGAAAATCTATTAAAGTTAAGAGAACAGCATGCTATATTTTTAGCAGATAGTCCGTTTAAAAAAACATTAAACCTAACTAAGGCACAACGAAAAGCAATTCAATTACCTCCTAATAAATATTATGAGCGGGAATGGGAACTAACCATGAACCCTGCTACCGGATGGCCAGAACCATTAAAAGTATTGGATATTCAGAAAAAATTAAAAGAGGGAACTATTGCAGCAAAAAACCCTGGAGGGGTTGATAATGGTTGGGTTGATAGAGGCCCAAATAATGTTGGAGGAAGAACTAGAGTTGTTTTATTTGACCCTAATGATGTAAACAAACAACGTGTATATGCTGGAGGTGTAGGAGGAGGTTTATGGGTAAATCAGAATATTACAAATTCCAATGCTTCTTGGACACAAGTTTCAGGAGTGCCGGGTAATATGAATATTTCATGTATTACTGTAGACCCTAATAATTCAAATACTTGGTATATTGGAACAGGCGAGTTGTATACATCTGGTCAAGCAGTAGGAAATGGGGTTTATAAAACAACTGATGGCGGTGCTAATTGGGTTCATGTACCTGTACAATTAGCAGGAGGTGATAGTTCAGGTAATACATTAGCAGGTATTTATTTTATAGCGGATATTATAGCATGGGACAATGCTGGAACTACTGAAATTTTTATTGGTGTTGGGAGTAGGTACTATGGAGGTGCTTGGTTGGGGTTTAAAAATGCAGGACTTTATAAATCTACTGATGATGGTTTAAATTGGAGTAGAATGGAATCATTAAACCTAAAATTAACCTCAAGTAGTAGCTATTATATAATCCCAAACGATTTTGAAATTTCAGCAGATAATACATTATGGATGGGGACTATTAAAACCCGTGGAGTATCTAATGATGGAGGAAAAGTATTTAGTTCAACAGATGGAGTAACATGGACCCTTGTAACAACCTTAACAACTTCCAATAGAATTGAGTTGGCAGTTTCTTCAACAGATGAAAATAAAATATATGCTTTAACTCAGGGAGATGGCACAACTCCACATATTTTTGTTACAACAGATGCCTTTTCTAATACAATTGAATTGGCAGTCCCTGAAGACGCAGATACAGGAATTCCTGCAAATGATTTTACTAGAGGTCAAGCATGGTATGATTTAGTAATTGAAGTAGACCCTAATAATGATAAAATAGTATATGTTGGAGGGATAGATTTATTTAGAACAGACCAAGGAGAAAATACTGACTTAGTAAATGAATGGAAACAAATTTCTAAATGGTCTAACAATAATAATTTAGCATCCTTAACTTGCTCTAAAGTGCATGCAGATCAACAAACCTTTGCATTTAGACCAGGAAGTAATAATGAGGCTGTAATAGGAGGTGATGGAGGTATTTATTATGCTAGTAGTTTGTCAACAGCTGAAACAAGTGATGTGTTTACAGTAATGAATACAGGTTATAATGTAACACAATTTTATTATGGAGGCTACGGACCAAGTGTTAGTAATGAATTAATTTTGGCAGGAGCACAAGACAATGGTTCTCAGTTTATCAATGGAGCTTCAGCAGGTGTAAATTCAAGTCAGAGAGTATATGGAGGAGATGGAGCTTATAGTACTATTGATAAAGTTAGAGGTGATTTTATGATTGTTTCATATGTGTACAATACCCATTATTATTTTGATTTGCCATATAATGGAAGTGGTTATTATATTGAAAATGATGGTACCGAAGGGAACTTTATTAATCCAGCAGGATTAGATCATAATTTAAACATTATGTATTCTAATGGATCAAGTGACAACAAAAGAATTAACAGATATATATTAGGTGCTAATAGTGCAACAAAACAACAACTTACAAGCATTATTAAATAGTTCCCCTACAGCATTTAAAGTGTCGCCATTTAAAATAAATAGTACAACTTTATTAGTAGGAACAGCTAATGGAAAATTATTAAAACTTAGCAATGCTAATAATACAAATTTAAGTATTGTTTCTTGGGAAGAAATAACAGGAAATTTATTCGTTGGAAGTATTTCAGCTATAGAATTTGGTGAGACAGAAAATGATATTTTTGTTACGTTTCATAATTATGGCGTATCTAGTATTTGGTACTCATCTAATGGCGGTACTAGTTGGGTTAATAAAGAAGGTGATTTCCCCGATATGCCTATAAAATGTATTTTGCAAAACCCTTTGGCAAGGAATGAAGTAATTATAGGAACAGAGTTAGGTGTTTGGGCATGTGAAAATTTTAATGAATCTACCCCTATTTGGACAAGTTCTATTAACGGCATGAGAGATGTTAAGGTAGTAGATTTAGATTTACGTATTTCTGACAATAGTATTTTAGCAACAACACATGGTAGAGGTACTTTTACAGGGAAATTTACAAATACAACAAGCGAAACCTATACTTTAGACCCTATTAATAGCGTTCAAGATATTTGTAAATCAACAACTAGTGTAGATTATAATTTCAACTATACCCCTTTGTGAGGTTACACAACTACAACAAATATTTCTGTTTCTGGAATTCCATCTGGAGCCACATCTAATCTAAGCGCAAGTTCATTTAGCGGTTCAAGTGCCAGTTTTAATTTAACAATTAACAATATAAATTCTGTTGAAGCAGGTGAGTATGTGATAACTGTTACTGGGGTTGGAGGTGCAACTGTTTCGAAAGAATTACTTTTAATAGTTAGAGATAATGTAGCAAATATTAACACAATAGCTCCTGTTGATGGAGCTTCACAAATTGGTATTACAGGAACTAATTTAACTTGGAACCCAGACTCCCAAGCAACGGAATATATTGTTGATATTTCTACAGATGCCGGGTTTAATACCATTATTGAAACAGGAATAACACCAAATACTTATTATACAATCGGGACAACTCTAAGTTTATCTACAGTTTACTATTGGAGAGTAAAAGCAAGTAATAATTGCAATATAAGTGACTATTCTTCCACCAAAAATTTTATTACTCTAGTGTTAAATGATTGTACTCGACCACCGGATAGTAATATTACAATCACTCCAATTAATAGTGAAGCAACAGCCTCATCTGTCACTAATGTACCAGATGACTTAACGATTAGTAAAATAAACGTTACTGTAAATATTACGCATACTTGGATTCAAGATTTAGATATAACTTTAATATCCCCAAATGGTACGAGAAGTATCCTTTTTAAAAATGGGTGTACCAGTGAAGACGGACTAGAAGTAATTTTTGACAATTTTACTTCTCAAACTATTTCTGATATTTGTGGAACAGAACCAGTTACAGGAACAATTAAACCAACAGAATCATTATCAATTTTTAATAATGAAAGTACAATTGGAGATTGGTATCTTGAAGTTCATGATGGTTATAGTGGTGATGAAGGTAGTATCAATAGCTGGTCTTTGGAGTTTTGTCATGCTCAAGTCATTACAAATTCATCATTAACAAATGCAACAATAGTTGTAGGTGCAAACACTACGTATGTTTTACAACAGTCAGAAACAGAAGCAACTAGTAGTGGTTCTACGGCTATTGAACAAGTATTTATGCTTTCTGAATTACCTACTGAAGGAGATGTAAGATTAAATAACACCCCTTTAATGTTGGGAGATATATTTACTCAAAATGATATAAATACAGGAGTTTTAACTTATGTAAATACAAGTAGTATTAATACATTAGACTTTTTTAAAGTTGATATTACCAATGCAACAGGAGGGTTTTTGTCAAATCAACAAATTAATATTACTATTGATGCTGCATTAGCTATAGATAATTACTTTTTTGAAAAAACAGGAATTTCAGTGTATCCAACAGTTTCAGATGGAAGTTTTATAATTTCATCATCAAAAACAGTAGAAAAAACAAGTATAGAGTTATATTCAATTACAGGGCAAAAAGTATTTTCTCAAGAGTTGAATTTTAGTAGTGGAAATATTGAACATATAAATGCTCAACAATTAGCTTCAGGAGTTTATATTTTAAAGTTAACTTCTGAAAATTTACAAGAAAGTAAAAAAATAATTATTAAATAAAGAATTTAAATTACAAGAAGTAATAACCTATAGGTTTAGCAAGAATTCTTTGATAGAGTTCTTTGATAAATGGATATTTTCAAATAATTCATCAATGGTACCGTGTTCAACAAAATTATCTGGAATCCCTACTAATTTTATAGAGTTGTTTTTATAATTGTTATTTGAAGCAAACTCTAAAATAGCACTTCCAAAACCACCTACAATTGTACCATTTTCAATGGTAATAACAGTGCTAAATTTATTAAAAATATCATGTAATAAGTTTTCATCAAGAGGTTTTACAAATCGCATATTGTAGTGAGCAAACTTGTTTGAAGGCAATTCTTTTTGAAGTTCAATAATAGTATTTCCAATAGTTCCAATACTTAAAATAGCAATTTTATTTCCTTCAGAAATACACATGCCTTTACCAATTTCAATGGTTGAAAAAGGCTGTTTCCAATCAATAATAGTTCCTCTTCCTCTTGGATAACGAATGGCTAATGGAAAATTAATTCCTAATTGAGCAGTGTACATAATATTGCGCAATTCAACTTCGTTTAAAGGCGCAAATATCACTAAGTTTGGAATGCAACGTAAATAAGCTAAATCAAAAGAACCGTGATGCGTAGCACCATCTTCACCTACAATTCCAGCTCTATCAATGCAAAAAATCACTGGTAAATTTTGCAAAGCAACATCATGAATAATTTGATCATAAGCACGTTGCAAAAAGGTAGAATAAATAGTACAAAAAGGAATTAAACCTTGAGTTGCCATTCCTGCAGCTAAAGTTACAGCATGCTGCTCGGCAATACCCACATCAAAAGCCCTATCTGGCAATTCATCAAGCATTAATTTTAAGGAGCTTCCTGTTGGCATAGCAGGTGTAATTCCAACTATTTTATCATTTTGCTTAGCTAATTCTACAATAGTTTCCCCAAAAACATCTTGAAATTTTGGTGGCTGATTTTCAATATCGGTTGCAATTCTTTCACCTGTAATTTTATCAAATTTACCAGGGGCGTGATAAGTAACCTGATCTTGTTCTGCTTTTTGCAACCCTTTTCCTTTGGTGGTAATTATATGTAAAAATTTAGGACCTTTAATAGATTTTAACCGTTCTAATTCTACAGTAATTTTATCAATATTATGACCATCGATAGGCCCAGAATAATTAAAATTTAAAGCTTCTATAATGTTGTTTTTTCGAACTTTTTTACCTGCTTTTACATTGGTAAAATAATTTTTTAAAGCACCAACACTTGGGTCAATTCCCATGGTGTTGTCGTTTAAAATAATTAACAAATTAGCATCAGTTACCCCCGCATGATTCAAGCCCTCAAAAGCCATTCCACTTGCAATGGAAGCGTCTCCTATAATGGCGATATGATATTTTTGAAAATCACCTTTAATTTTTGAAGCAATAGCCATTCCTAAAGCAGCTGAAATTGATGTAGATGAGTGTCCAGTCCCAAAAGCATCATACACACTTTCTTTTCTGTTAGGAAAACCAGCAATACCACCCAATTGTCTATTTGTATGAAATTCAGCTCTCCTTTCAGTCAAAATTTTATGTCCGTATGCTTGGTGCCCAACATCCCAAATTAATAAGTCATTTGGTGTATCAAACACATAATGTAATGCAATGGTTAATTCAACAACACCCAAACTTGCCCCTAAATGACCTTCTTTTGTAGCAACAATATCAATAATAAAATCGCGTAATTCTTTCGCAACTTGTGGCAGTTGATTTTTAGAAAGCTTCCGCAAATCTGTAGGGTTATTAATATGTGCTAGCAAATTAGTTTTCATACTGTACAAAACTACACTATTTAAATTGTACGTTGAAATAAAAAAATTACTTTTGAAGTATGATAAATCCTTTTGATGACACCTATTTTATGAAACGTGCTTTGCAAGAAGCACAACAGGCATTTGATAAAAATGAAGTTCCGGTAGGAGCTGTAATTGTAATGAATAATCAAATTATTGCAAGAGCACATAACTTAACAGAAACATTGAACGATGTTACGGCTCATGCAGAAATGCAGGCTTTTACAGCTGCCGCCGATTTTTTAGGAGGAAAATATTTAAAAGAATGCACGTTGTATGTAACTTTAGAGCCTTGCCAAATGTGTGCCGGGGCAAGTTATTGGACTCAAATAGGTAAAATTGTATATGGTGCTTCTGAAGAAAAAAGAGGATTTATAAATTTAAAAACAACATTACACCCAAAAACAACAGTTATTGGCGGAATTTTAAAAGAAGAATGTGCTACGATTTTAAAACAATTTTTTATTGAAAAACGAAATTTAAATTAAAAAACACAAGTTGTTATTTCTCGTTTTCTTTCAATTTCTCAAACCATTTATCCAATCTAAAGTCTTCCATGTTTTTATTCTTATAACGATGGTAAATAAATAAGGGCATTAGGATAAATGCAATTGCCAAAACACTAAGACCAACAATAATTTCACCTTTAACATCACCAGTACTTTTGATGTAAAATCCATAAACTAACATACTCATTATTAGTATCAAAATAACGCTAATTACATATTTCATAAAAAAATAATTAATTATTTAAGCTGTAAAATTACAAAAACTAATATCTTTAACTTCAATTAATATTTTAAATATGATAAGATTTTTATTCCTGTTATTGACTTTGAGTGTTTTAATTTGTAACACAAGTGAAACACCGAATACACAATTAAAAAAAGGGAAAATAGTTATAGCACATCGTGGTGCATCAGGTTATTTACCTGAGCATACCTTGTCAGCAAAAGCAATGGCTCACGCAATGAATGTTGATTTTATTGAGCAAGATATTGTATTAAGTAAAGATAATATCCCAATTGTAATTCATGACATTCATTTAGAAACAGTTACCGATGTTGCTGTAAAATTTCCTGACAGAAAAAGAGAAGATGGACGTTTTTATGTAATCGATTTTACGTTTAAAGAGTTAAAACAGTTAAATGTTTCAGAACGTTTTAAACCAGAAACCAATGAAGCTGTTTATTCTACTAGATTCCCACTAAATAAGTCAATTTTTAAGTTACATTCTTTACAAGAAGAAATAGAATTAATTCAAGGATTGAATAAAAGTACCGATAAAAGTATTGGTATTTATCCTGAAATAAAAGCGCCAGATTTTCATTTAAAAGAAGGAAAAGACATTTCTAAAATTGTATTAGAAGTACTTACAAATTATGGTTACATAACGAAAGCCGATAATTGTATTTTACAATGTTTTGATGCCAAAGAATTAAAGCGAATAAGAGCTGAATTTAAGAGTGAATTATTTTTAGTGCAATTAATAGAGTTTGAGGAAGAAGAAAATAGATTGGAAGAATTCTCAAAATATGCAGATGGAATTGGACCTTGGTACAAACAAATTATAAAAGGTAAGAATGAAGATGGAACTTGGCAATTTTCTAATTTGGTTTCAAACGCACATCAACTTAATTTAACAGTACACGCTTATACGTTTAGAGCTGATCAATTAGGTGAATTTACATCTTTTGAAGAGCTATTAAGTGTTGCGTTGTATGAGGCAAATATAGATGGTGTTTTTACCGATTTTCCGGATAAAGTTGTGGGTTTTGTAAATAAAAATTAAGAGGTAACGTCAATTAATTTTCTGCGATAAGCAGTTAATAATCGTGATTTTGAAATAAATCCGTAATATTTTCCGTCTTTGATAACTACTAAATTCCAAGCTCCACTTCCTTTAAATTTATTTAAAATTTCTTCAGCAGAGTCTTTTTCGTAATAGATTATATCAGATGCGCTATGCATTAAACTGCTAACTTTTACTTTTTGGTACAAGTCTTTATTAAACATAATACTTCTTATATCGTTCAATGTTAGAATTCCTAAAAATTCATTTTCATTATTTACTACAGGGAAATGGTTACGAGAAGATTTTGCAACGGCATTGTTCACTACATCACCCAAGCACATTTCAGGAGTTAGCGTAATAAAATTAGTTTCAATTACCTTATCAAGGTCTAATAACATGAGTACATTTCTATCTTTATCATGTGTAATAAGCTCTCCTCTTTTTGCCAATTCTGCTGCATATATATTATGCGGTACATATTTTTTTGTAATTAAAAATGAGATAGAAGAAACAATCATTAATGGAATAAACAATTCGTAACCGTCAGTAATTTCAGCAATTAAAAATATTGCAGTTAAAGGCGCTTGTAAAACTCCTGCCATTAGCCCTGCCATGCCAACCATTGCAAAATTAGTTAAGGATAATTGATGACTAAATAAATTACTGTAATTAACAATTAATGCAAGAATGTACCCAGAAATACTCCCAGTAAATAATGTTGGTGCAAATACACCTCCAACACCTCCAGCACCAAAGGTAAACGACATTGCAATTACTTTAAAAGTTACCAAACCAACTAATAGCGCTACAATTACCCAAACATTATCTGTTACTGTATGAAATATATTATTGGTTATAACTTCTGAAATATTTCCTCTTAATACATTATTAATCGTGTCAAAACCTTCTCCAAATAATGGAGGAATAAAAAACACAATAACTCCAAGTAAAGTACCGCCAATCAACAATCGTTTATAAGGGCTGGCAAATTGCTTGAAAAATTTTCCAATACTAAAATAAACCTTGCTAAAATAAATAGAAGTTGCTGCAGAGGTAACCCCTAGTAATACATAAAACAATACAGCATTTAATTCAAATTTATCTTGAATTTTAAAATGGAGTAACACATCATCGCCAAAAAAGAAATACGATGTTAATATTGCTGAAACAGAAGCCAATAATAAAGGAATCATAGATGCAATGGTCAATTCTAAACTAAAAATTTCAACTGCAAAAATGATAGCAGCAATAGGTGCTTTAAAAATAGATGACATAGCACCAGCCGCAGCACAACCAATAAGTAAGGTTCTCGCCGTTTGGTTTAAATGAAATATTCGTGCAAAATTAGACCCTAATGCAGCACCAGTTGCAACCGTTGGGCCTTCCAACCCAACAGAACCCCCAAAACCAACAGTAAGTGGCGCAGTAAATATAGAGGCCCACATTTGATGCCGAGGCATAATTCCTTTTAGTTTTGAAATTGCATATAAAGTAGATGGAATACCATGTCCTACTTTTTTCCGAATAAGATATTTAATAGCAAGAAGGGCTAGTAATAGTCCTATAATTGGAAAAATAAAATAAAAAGCATGATGAATTTCAACAATGAATTCACTTTCTAATAAATGTTGAATATAGTGTGTTAAATTTTTTAAAGCAACAGCTCCTAAACCCGATAACAGTCCAATCAATATACTTAATATATATATAAATTGACGTTGAGGAATATGTTTATATTTCCAAATTAAAAATTTACGTAGTATTTTATTAAATTTAGTTGGCATTTGATTTTATGAGATGCTGAACTTAGTTTAGTAAGTCTTAAATATAGAATGTTATGTTTCCTTTTCCAAATCCAATTTCAAACAGAGCTCTTTTAATTGTGCATCATCAATTTTTGAAGGTGCATCAATCATCACATCTCTACCACTATTATTTTTAGGGAATGCAATAAAATCACGTATGGTTTCTTGTCCGCCTAAAATAGCAACCAATCTATCCAATCCAAAAGCAAGTCCACCATGTGGAGGCGCTCCATATTCAAAAGCATTCATTAAAAACCCGAATTGCTCTTCAGCTTGTTCAGGAGTAAACCCTAAATGATTGAACATTAAAGCTTGTGTTTCTTTATCGTGAATACGAATAGAACCACCGCCAATTTCATTTCCATTCAATACCAAGTCATAAGCATTGGCACGTACTTTCCCAGGGTCAGTATCTAACAAAGCCATATCTTCTGGTTTTGGAGAAGTAAACGGATGATGCATTGCGTGGTAACGTCCTGTTTCTTCATCCCATTCTAACAATGGAAAATCAACTACCCATAATGGTGCAAATTCTTTTGGGTTTCGTAAACCTAAACGCTCTGCTAATTCCATACGTAAAGCACTTAATTGAGTTCTAACTTTATCAGCATTTCCAGATAAAACACAAATTAAATCACCTTTTTGTGCGCTAGTAACTTCAGCCCATTTTGCTAGATCTTCTTGATCGTAAAATTTATCTACAGATGATTTAAATGTACCATCATCATTACAACGTGAATAAATCATTCCTAAAGCACCAACTTGAGGACGTTTTACCCATTCAATTAGTTTATCAATTTCTTTTCTTGTGTACTTATTTCCACCAGGAACAGCAATACCAATAACTAATTCAGCATTATTAAATACACCAAATTCTTTGTGTTGTGTTACTTCATTTAACTCACCAAATTCCATTCCGAAGCGAATATCGGGTTTGTCATTCCCGTATTTTTTCATTGCTTCATCATAAGTCATTCTTGGAAATTCAGCAACATCAACACCATTAATTTCTTTTAATAAGTGGCGTGTTAATCCTTCAAATCTATTTAAAATATCTTCTTGCTCAACAAAAGCCATTTCACAGTCAATTTGTGTAAATTCTGGTTGTCTATCGGCACGTAAATCTTCATCTCTAAAACATTTTACAATTTGAAAATACTTGTCCATTCCTCCCACCATAAGCAATTGCTTAAAAGTTTGAGGTGATTGTGGTAATGCATAAAACTGTCCTTCATTCATTCTACTAGGCACTACAAAATCACGTGCACCTTCTGGAGTAGATTTAATTAAAACAGGCGTTTCAATTTCTATAAATCCTTTATCAGAAAGGTATTTTCGAACTTCCATTGCCACTTTATGACGAAAAATCAAATTATTTTTAACGGGGTTTCTTCTAATATCTAAATAACGATACTTCATTCTTAATTCATCACCACCATCAGTTTCATCTTCAATAGTAAAAGGCGGTGTAATAGACTCGTTTAAAATAGTTAGTTCTTTTACTAAAATTTCAACTTCACCAGTTTCAATATTTTTATTTTTTGAAACACGTTCAATAACTTCACCTTTTACTTGAATTACAAATTCACGACCTAAAGTTTTTGCACTTTCCATGATTTCTTTTGGCGTGCGTTCTTCATCAAAAATTAATTGCGTAATCCCATAACGGTCACGTAAATCAACCCACATCATAAATCCTTTATCGCGCGTTTTTTGTACCCATCCGGCCAAAGTAACTTCCTGACCTTTATTTTCTATTCGTAATTCTCCGTTTGAATGTGTTCTATACATTGTTCAATTTTTATAAGAAAATGCAAATTTAGTAATTTCAAGTGGAGTTTAACTGCTTAACTATAATTTTTTGTGATTCGTTTTTTAAAATATAAACCAATTGTAAAAAGGGATTAAAATCCTTTTTCTTTAACATTTTAAAAAACTTTCTATCTTAGTAAATTAAAAATGAAGCTTTTGTATGAGGTATAAAGAATTTAACACAAATAATGTACTTGAAAAATGCATATTCCTTTTTTGGGAACATGGATTTTCTTCATGTTCAATTAATGATATCGTTAAAAAGACTCATGTTAATCGATTTTCTTTATACAATGAGTTTGAGAATAAAGACACCATTCTTTTAAGCGCATTAAACCTTTATAAAGAGCGTTATAGCAATAAAAGAATAGCAATTTTAAATCAAAACAAACCACTTCGAGAAGTTTTAAAAGAATTTTACTTCAGTTATTTAACTGAAGATGACAAGCATCCTCCAGGGTGTTTTATAATTCATATTTCTACAGAATTGGCTGATGATAACGAAATAATTAAAAATAAACTAGACGCTTATTTATTAGAGATTGAAGAAAAAATAGGGACTCTTTTAAATAAATACGATGAAACTAAAAAGCAACGTAAATTTTCAGCAAAACATTTAACAGGGCTATTTTGTAATTCTATGTGTTTTTGTTTAATTCAATCACCAAAAGAGCAGCGGATTTATATTGAAAACGGATTAAATTTAATACTTTCTAAAACATACACAAATGGCAAGAACTTTAGATAAAACTTACGGCGAATTGGTTGAGAAAGCGCAGTATTTATTTTGGACAAAAGGCTATAAATCTGTATCGCCTGAAGATTTAGCAAGTCATTTAGATGTAAGTATCTCAACAATCTATAATAAATACACAAAAGATTCGCTTTTTATGGATGCTTTAGATAGCTATGTAGTTTCTCTTTCAGACCCAATAATGTCTAACATTCGAAATTCAAAAGAAGGGATACAATCACTAAGAGCTTTTTTTCATATGTTAATTGATGCCTTACTTGATAAAACGTTTCCAAGAAGTTGCCTAATGGTGAATACTGTTGTAGAACTTAGGAAGGAAGAAAATCGAGTATCAGATATTTATGATCGGTATTTTGGAAATATGAGAGCGAGTTATTTAATTGTTTTGCAGCGTTCTATTGAAATGAACGAACTAAATTTCCCAGAGCGAATAGAAAAATATGCAGATTTTCTTGTAGGTATAATTTTTGGTATGAGTATTTTGTATAAAGTAAAATCTAAAGAAGAATTATATTTGTATATAAATGAGCAATTATCGTTGATTGAATAATATCTGAATGCTATTTTTTTATTCCATTTACGTTTTATTTAGGTTTGTAATATAAACTTAAAAAAATCAAATTATGACAAATGTAAATGTAACTAAATCAATTAATGTTTCAGCAAATGAAGCTTGGAGTAATTTAGCTAGTTTTAGAGGGATAGAAAAAATCTCACCAATAGCAAAATCAATTGTAGAAGGTGAAGGAGAAGGTTCAAAAAGAACATGTATTATGCCTGATGGCGCTGAAATTAAAGAAGTGTTAAGTAAATTAGATAACGATAAGATGCTTTTAGAATACAAAATTATTTCTGGTCCATTTCCAATTACAAATTATGTAAGTACAGTTTTAGTAACACCTATTAATGTTAACAATTGTGAAGTTTCATGGAGTTGTAATTTTAATACAGAAGCGAGTGCTGAACAAGACATGAAAGATCTTTTTAATGGATTTTATAATGTAATAATTGAAGGTCTTGAAAAATTAATTAAAGAAAATTAAAAATTAGAGGAAGCAATTGAGCTATGATTCGTAATAAATACCTGTATTGGATATCAACAATAAGCCTATTTAGTTTGTTAATTATTACAGGTATTTTCTATATAGTATTTTATGATAAATTAGTTGGATATTTTAATAGCTATGGCTACCCAACCTATTTAATTTACCCTTTGGCTATTGCAAAAATTATGGGGTCTCTAGTTATTTTATTTTATAAAAATCCATTGTTAAAGGAATTGGCCTATGCTGGTTTTTTCTTCAATTTTTTGCTGGCATTTTTTGCGCATGTTATGATAGGTGAATTTGATCCTTTTCCTACTATTTTCATGATATTATTATTGATTTCTTATTTTTCAGAAGAAAAAACAGGTCGTTGAGTTGGTGATATTTCGTATTTAAAAAAATAAAAAGGCTTCAAATACAATATTTTTTTATCTAAAAATCTTCGTATTTTAGCAGAATGAAACAAGCAAGTCAAATTTTGAAATGCAAGAAGATAATTTATAGCGAATAGCATATGTTACCGCTAAAAAATAAAGTTTAAACATATGAAAGCTATTAATATTTCAGAAAAATTTAAATTATTTAGTGAGCATTGGACTCCTAAAAAAATTGGAGAACTAAACGGACAACAATTATTATTAGCAAAAATAAAGGGTGAATTTATTTGGCATGCACATGAAAATGAAGATGAACTTTTTATTATTATAAAAGGTTCTTTAAAAATTGAATTTAGAGATAAAACTGTTGAATTAAACGAAGGAGAAATATGCATTATCCCAAAAGGTGTTGAACATAAACCAATTGCAAAAGAGGAAGTTCATGTATTACTTTTTGAGCCCTTAGCAATAAAGCACACAGGAAATGTTGTGAGCCATTTAACGGTTGAAACTTTTGAAACCATCTAAATTATGTCGAAACTTTACTTAGTACCTACACCTATTGGAAATTTAGAAGATATTACCCTTAGAGCCATTCGAGTTTTAAAAGAAGTAGATTTAATTTTAGCTGAAGACACACGTACAAGTGGAAAATTATTAAAACATTTTGAAATTTCAACGCATATGCATAGCCATCATATGCACAACGAGCATAAAACGGTAGCTAATATTGTACAACGCATACAAAATGGAGAATCTATTGCGTTAATTTCGGATGCTGGTACACCTGCAATTTCCGATCCTGGATTTTTATTAACGCGTGCTTGTTTAGAAAATAATGTTGAAATTGAATGTTTACCTGGCGCTACAGCTTTTGTTCCTGCATTGGTAAATAGTGGTTTGCCTAACGATAAATTTGTGTTTGAAGGTTTTTTACCGGTAAAAAAAGGACGTCAAACTCGATTATTACTTTTAGCTGAAGAAACCAGAACCATGATTTTTTATGAATCTCCTCATAAATTATTAAAAACATTGACTCATTTTTCTGAGTATTTTGGTGAAAATCGCCTAATTTCTGTTTCAAGAGAATTGACAAAATTATATGAAGAAACTATAAGAGGAACCGTTTCGGAAGTTATTGAGCATTTCACAACAAAATCACCCAAAGGCGAATTTGTTATTGTAGTTGGGGGAAAGAAGTAATCATAAATTTTATAGTGCGTAATTTCTTCTACTATTCCAGCTAGTTCTTTTTGAGCTATGGAAATTAATAAACTGTCCTTTGTATTTTAACTGATTGTTTTCTTGTGTAGTTAAAATGTTAATAATGTTATCTAAAGTTTTCATGATATGTAGTTTTAATAGTTAGTTTAATGTGGTTAATTCAAGAATTAAAATTCGTAATTTCTTTTACTATTCCAGTTGATTCTTTTTGTGCTATGGAAATCAATAAATCTTCCTTTGTGTTTTAAGTGATCGTTTTCTTGTGTAGTTAAAATGTCAATAATGTTATCTAAAGTTTTCATGATATGTAGTTTTATTAGTTAGTTTAATGTGGTTAATTCAAGAATTAAAATCCGTAATTTCTTTTACTATTCCAGTTGGTTCTTTTTGCACTATGGAAATCAATAAATCTTCCTTTATGCGTTAATTGATCGTTTTCCGTTGTGCTTAAATAATCGATAATATTGTTTAAAGTTTTCATAATATATAGTTTAATTGGTTAATGATAGTACAAATGTATATTTAAATATAGTACTATGCAAAACAAAGTACTATATTATGAAATATTTAACACATTTAAAAATATAACATACTAAAATACAGGTATTTAAATAAAATATGATTTTTTAATAATTTTAATTTTAATTCAAAAATTGATTAAAACAGTTATCTTTTATACAAGTTTATAGTGTTTTTAGAACCGTTACATCTTTAGGTAGTTTGCTTATTTATTAATTACAATAAGTTACCTTTGACGTTTATTTTTATCAATGAATAGTTTAATTACTCAAATAGAAGCATTGCAACAAATTTCTCAAGAATTAAACCCCACGTTTAAAGAGAGAGCATATATAAATACACAAATTCAAAATTTTGTCAATAATTTTTTAAAAAACATTGAGACGTACCCGGCATATGTTCAAGGAAATCCAAATATTGAGAAATTATCAATTCAAAAAAGCAAGAAAGGGTTAAAAGAATTGCTAACTGATTTTAATTCGGAAGTTGTTTTAAAAGGTATCAAGCCAGCATCTGGAAAACATTTAGGATATGTGCCTGGTGGTGGAATTTACACAGCTGCTATTGGTGACTTTTTAGCAAGCGTTACCAATGAATATGCTGGAATGTATTACGCTTCACCTGGTGCAGTAAGTATAGAAAATGAGCTAATAAACTGGATGAAATCTATTTTTGGATTTCCGAATACAGCTGTTGGAAATTTAACCTCGGGAGGTTCAATAGCTAATTTAATTGCATTAACAGCAGCTAGAGACAAACACCAAGTTAAAAACGAAAAAATAGCCAAAAGTGTTATTTATTTAAGTCCGCAAGCGCATCATTGTATTCATAAAGCACTTCGGATTATTGGCTTAGAAGATATTCAAATTAGTTTCTTAGAGTTGGATGACTTATTTAAAATTGATACTGATAAATTGTCCAAAAAAATTGAAGAAGATATTCAAAAAGGATTCAATCCTTTTATGGTAATTGCGACTGCCGGAACAACAGACACAGGTGCAATAGATCCGTTATCAGCAATAGGAAAAATAGCAAACGATAACAATTTGTGGTATCATATTGATGGTGCTTACGGTGGATTTTTTATTTTATCTGAAAGTAAAAAACAGCTGTTTAAAGGAATAGAACTAGCCGATTCTCTAGTTATTGATCCGCATAAAGGGTTATTTTTACCATATGGAATTGGTGCAGTTTTAATAAAGGATAAAGAAGCTGTTTTTCATTCACATCATTATACTGCGGATTATATGCAAGATGCAATTTCAGCAGATATGCAAATTAACCCTTCAGATGTTTCACCTGAATTAACAAAACATTTTAGAGGGTTAAGAATGTGGTTGCCATTACAAATTCACGGATTGGAACCTTTTAAAGCAAGTTTTGAAGAAAAAATACTACTAACAGAATACTTCAGAAAAAAATTAATAGAAAAAGGGTTTAAATTAGGGCCGAAACCAGATTTAACGGTGAGTTATTTTTGGTATCCTTCAAAAGTGGTTGAAGAAAATATCTTTAATGAAAAACTAGTTGAATTTATTCATAAAAATGGGGATGTTTTCTTAAGTACAACTAAAATAAATGGAAAGTTTGTAATACGAATGGCCATCCTTTCTATTAGAACAAAAAAAGTAACGATTGATACAGCTGTTGAAATGATTCAAAAATGTTTAACTGAAGCTAAAAAGTTTTTTTTTGAAGCTAAAAGTAAAAAATAATTATGTTTTATGGGAATTAAAAAAACTTCAAAATCAAATTTACACTCAAAGAATAAGCACAATTCTAGTTATAATTTTACAGAATTAATAACAGTGTACCCAGCTTTAAAAGAGGTTGTATTTGTAAATAGTTACGGTACTGAAACCATAGACTTTGCAAATCCTGAAGCCGTAAGGGCAATAAATACTGCATTATTATTTAAATATTACAACATTACTTTTTGGGATTTCCCGAGCGATAATTTATGTCCACCAATACCAGGAAGAGTAGATTATATTCATCATTTAGCAGATTTATTGAACTCATCTAAAATTACAAATCCAATTGTCGTTTTAGATATTGGAACTGGAGCGAATTGTATTTACCCATTGTTAGGAAATGCTGAATATGACTGGCAATTTACAGGGACAGATATTGATAAAAAATCATTGGATAGAGCGGGTAAAATTGTAAACCTGAGTTCGACTTAAGGATTTAGCAAAAAAGAGCTAATTGCGTTGTATTTTCTGTTTCAAATTTAATACTAGGTTTCTTTTCTTGAAAAGAATAAGCGATAAGACTAGCGACTAAATTGGTAA
>Ga0190303_1000032_pt1 | contig 60004 bp, 63 predicted proteins | sample 48700701_MG_FD_161672 | JGI IMG/M metagenome (GOLD analysis project Ga0190303, IMG submission 161672) | Hydrothermal vent sediment bacterial communities from Southern Trench, Guaymas Basin, Mexico - 4870-07-0-1_MG | ecosystem: Environmental > Aquatic > Marine > Hydrothermal vents > Sediment ... | reverse complement strand
ATAATAAATGCAATTAATGTACCTATCCATGTGATATAGCTAATTATTGCCATTGTTTTTCCTTCTTTTACAGTTTGATTATTCATATGTATGGTTTTACAGTTTTAGTTGAGGCAAATATAAATAATTATACTACAATTTTGTTATTTGAAATTATCCCATACACTTTTCCATTTAATAACTTATTTAAGAAAATAGCATTTTTAGAGGTGGAGAGGATGTTACTTTTAGTAAATTCATACTCAAAATTAGGATTGAAAAGTGTGAAATCAGCTTTGTTTCCTTCTTTAATTGCAGTTGTTTGTATGTTAAATCTAGTTCTTGGTTTTGTTGTTAAACAAGCAATCAAAGTTTCAGTTTTAACCACTTTATTTAGAGCGCCAAATAAACTTTCTAAACCAATTGACCCAAATTTAGCATTTTCATATTCCACTTTTTTATGTTCAATAGCTATAGGATTGTGGTCACTAGTAATCATGTCAATTACTCCTTCGTTTAGACCTTTTACTAGCGATTTAGTATCTTTTAAAGTTCGTAAAGGAGGTAAAACCTTTGTATTTGCATCAAAATTATGAAGTTCATCATCAGTTAAAACTAAATGATGCGCAGCAACACTACAAGTTACATTTAATCCTTTCTTTTTGGCATCTTTTATAAGCTTTACAGATTTTGCTGTTGAAATTGTTGGAATGTGTAATTTACCTCCGGTATATTCTAAAATAAATAAATCTCTTGCAATTTGTAGTTCTTCTGCTAAGTTTGGAATACCGCTTAACCCTAATTTTGTACTATTTTTTTCTTCGTTTACTAAACCTTTCCCTGCAATAGTAGAATCTTGAGGGAAACTTAGTACAAGTCCATCAAAATTTTGTGCGTATTGTAAACCAATTTTTAACAAATTTGCATTGTCAATAGGTTTGTTATAATCACCAAAAGCTATTGCGCCAGAATTTTGCATGTCAAATAACTCGGCAAGGTCATTACTGTTGGCACCTTTAGTTAAATTCCCAATAGGGTATAGCTTTGTTGCAAATTTAGAGCCTTTGTTTTTAATAAATTCTATAGTCGATTTGTTATCAGCGACAGGATAAGTATTTGGGTTAACTGCTACTGCTGTGAAGCCACTTTTTGCTGCTGTATTTAAACCGTTTTCAATAGTTTCTCTTTCTTCAAAACCTGGCTCTCCAAAGCAGACACTAGTATCAAACCAACCTTGTGAAATATGAAGGTTCTCAAGTTTAATTTCTTTTATTGAAGTTGAGTTTTTTATTGAGGCGGCAATTTTTTTAACGTATCCGTTTTCAATTAATAGATCCTTTTTTTTAAGGTGAAACGGACTTGAATTGTCAATAATTGTTGCAGACTTTATGAGTAGATTCATATTTTGAAATATTTTAATAGCAGCATTTCAATTAGCAAAAATAGTACAGAAAATGCTAAAAACCATTTAAAAAGCCAATTGATTTTTTGTTGATTGTTTATTTTGTTTAAAACTTCTTCAATAGATGAGGTAATTTCTACATTTTTATAATTAGAAGTTAAACCCTTTAAATTGGCGTAATTTAGATTGCTTTCTTGTTTGTTATAATTAAATGCAATTGTTTTAATCACATTGTTATCATTAAAAATTTGGTAAAAACCACTTTGTAAAATTTGATCTTGTAATTTTAAAGTTACTTCATTTTGGGAACTAGTTTGTAGTGGAATAAATTCTTCAGCTTTCGTTGTATTAGATACTTTTAAAATCGGGTCTTTTCCAATAATAGTAGAGATATAAATTTCATTATTATCAGCTATTGTATAATATAATTGAGTTGCTTTTAAGCTGTTTTTGGCAATTGTATAAAAAACTGGGACTACTAATGGCGACTGTACAAAATCTGTAATAGAGGTTTGTAAAGGTGATGAGAACCAATAAATAGATGCGTTCTTCTCTATTTCAAATGATGAAATAAATGGATTATTACTAGCTGTTTTTACAATTGATGAATTGTTTTTTAGTCTTGTTTTATATTGAAGCGTTGTTGTTGGGTATTGAAAGTTTTTAACTCTTTTTTCAAACACATTATTTAATAAAGGATGCTCATAATTAATGGTTGTTATTTTTTGTTTACGCTCAATTCTAGAAGTTACTGTACCCATATTAAATGCCGTAAACAATAAATTATAAGAAGGTATTACACTTTTTTCTGAAGGAATTATAACCAAGCTACCTCCATTTTCAGTAAAGGTTTTTAAACTAACTATCAATTCATTTGGAATACTTTCAAGTTCATTTAGTATAATTAAATGTTGATTTTGTAATTTGTTATAATTTAAATTTTGAAGTGGAGTAGTGGTAAAATTGAATTCATTTTTAGTGTAAATTCTTGGTAAAAAAAGTGAAGATGAACCAATGCTTAATACATTTATTTTTGTTGGTTTTGATATGGAAAAATAAAAATTATTATCAAAATATAGTCCATTATCAAGGATAGAAATTCTTCCATTAAAATTGTTTGCATGAGGTATTGTAAATTGAACTTTTGCATTTGTAGAATTTATAAACTTAGAAGTTGTTTTTCCTAATAGTTTTGAATCTCTGTATAACGAAACAGGGAAGTTTTCTGTAATATTCTGTGTGCTTTTAAGCATTACATTTATAGTGGTTTCAGTGAATGTTTTTTCTTCAGTAAAAACACTATCAATATAAATGTTGGTTGTATTTTTTAAAGGCGGTTTTACTAAAATCAAAGGTGATTTGATGTAAGAGAAATCTAAATCATTTGGAATATTATCTTGTTGAAAATCAGATATTAATATATTTTTTTGTCTACTCTTTGATTGCTTGGAATTTTGATTTTGAATTTTTAATAAAACAGTATTTAAATCTAATTTATTTGGACTATAGGTGAGTGTTATAAGCTCGTTTTTTAAGTTTTTACTATCTAAATTTTCAAGCACTTTAGTATTTGTAATAAGTGTACTATTTCCTTTAAAGTTTGTGATGTTTTTAATAATATTTTGAGCTGTACTTTTTAATAATTCACCGCTTTCACCTTTGACTTGCATGCTATATGAATTGTCTAAATAAATGGTAGTATTGAAATTTTGCTCAGTAGAATGATTGGATAAATACGGTTGTGAAAATGCAAAGATTAAGCAAGTAAAAATTAACAAACGTGTACATAAAACTAGCCATTTTTTTAACTGTGTACTTTTACGTGTTTGTTTTTCAATAGTTTTTAAAATTTTAACATTGGTAAAGGGGACTTTTACAAAACGTTGTAATTGAAATAAATGAACAATTATCGGGATGATAAGTAGCAGAAGTGCATATAAAATTTCAGGATGCTTAAATTGCATTGTTCAAAAAGGATTTTTCAAAGATATAAAATAAGCGTATAAATGCAGTGTTCTTATTCAAAATAATTTTTTAAAATACCTAAGGCATAATTACTTGCAATTGAATTTGCAAATTTTGAAAAATCAATATTTGCGTTGTCATTTGCTTTATCAGAAATAATACGAATAATTGAAAATGGCATTTCATATTCATAGCAAACCTGTGCTACAGAGGCACCTTCCATCTCAACACATGTTGCTGTTGGAATTAATTTATTTAGTTTTTTTATTTTTTTAAGACTTGAAATAAATTGATCTCCACTGGCAATATCGCCATAAATTACATTTGGTTGGGAGATGTTAAATAGCTGAGCGTCAGATTTTTCAATATAGGAGTTGTATGTATTTAAAAATTTAGTAGTAGCATTAATAAGTTGTGCTGCATTTTTGGTTTCAATATATTTTTTCTTCAGAATAGGAATTTCCAATTTTTTATAAAACGGACTTGCATTTAAATCGTGTTGGTATAATTTTTTTCCAATCACTACGTCTCCAATATTTAATTCGTTTTTAATACCACCAGCAACTCCAGTAAAAATGATTTCCTCTAAATCAAAATCGTTAATTAATTGGGTTGTTGTAGCTGCAGAAGCAACTTTTCCCCAACGAGAAAAAACAAGGACAACTTTTTTATTAAATAAAGTTCCTGAATAATAAGTTCGCATACCTTTTACAGTAGTTGATCCATTTTGTAGTTGGTGGAGCAAGGCTTGGATTTCCTCTTGCATGGCGCTAATAATACCAATCATTTTGTATTAGTTTAGTTGATAATTTTGCCGTCTTTCATTTCTAATTTTCTGTCGGCCATATTTGCTAATTCTTGATTGTGAGTTACAATCACAAATGTTTGGTTAAATTTATCTCGAAGTGTAAAAAATAACTCGTGTAACTTTTTTGCTGAATCTGAATCTAAATTTCCACTGGGTTCATCGGCAAAAATAACATCTGGATTATTAATTAGTGCTCTTGCTACAGCAACACGCTGTTGTTCACCACCAGATAATTCGTTTGGTTTGTGGCTAATTCTATCAGATAATCCTAGAAAGTTTAATAATTCGGTAGCTTTTTTTTCTGTTTCATTTTTTGAAGCATTTCCAATAAAAGCTGGAATACAAATATTTTCTAGTGCTGTAAATTCTGGTAGTAATTGATGAAATTGAAAAATAAACCCAATGTGTTGGTTTCTAAACTTCGATAATTCTTTATCTTTTAAAGCTAATAAATTATGGTTATTAATACTTAACTGTGCATTTTTATTGGTTGCTGGTTTATCTAAAGTTCCAAGAAGTTGTAATAAAGTAGTTTTACCAGCACCAGACGGACCAACAATAGCAACAACTTCACCTTTTTTAATGGTTAAATTAACTCCCTTTAAAACTTCTAATTCACCATAAAATTTATGAATTTTACTTGCTTCTATCATAACTTCAAAAATAGGAAAATTAAAAGTAAAATAGAGTGTTAAATTTATTTAACTAGTTTTTTTGAACCAATTTTTAGCTTTATTATAATCTATATAATAGACCATACGAAGTGATAAGTTATGAAGCATTGGTTCTTTAAATAAATTATCTAAATTATCATTAAAGTTCAAATCAGAAAATTCATCAATATTAAAGAGAGAATTTCTGTAAAGTGCTATTAATTGACTTCCAGGTGCAAATTCCCAGGTGAAATTAAGGTCAAAATTCCAAGTATTAAAGTTGATATCATGATTTGCAGTGTAGCTATCTTCTGCTAATGTACCGTCATTATTTAATACGTAATATTGCTCATCATATTTCACAGGTGACCAATACTGTCTAAAAGTTAAGGATAAAGCAGCTTTTGTGCTGAAATTATACTTCCCAGAAATAGAATTGGTTACTGATTTAGCATCTCTATTTCCGAAAATTATATTATCACCATTTTCTTCATCTACTTCACCAACATTATTTAATCTTGTAACATACCCTTTTTCATTGCTATCTTTGGTATATCTTAAACTATAAATAAAAGATAAATTATCGTTTACTCTATATCTTGGTTTTATTTGCGTAAATATAAAATGGTTATCATCATTCATTCTTTTGGAGTAAAATATATTTACATCTATTGCAAATTTCTTTCTGTAATCTGTAGAAATCCATTGGTTAGAAGCAATTCGTCCCCCTTGTTTAAAATACCTTCCATCTACTCTTGGCTCGTAATAATCAAATTGATTACCTATACTACTTCTAATATTTCCTCCAAAGGCTGTTTGCGTTTTTTTTGTAACAAAGAAGTAGTTAAGCATTAAATAGTTTCCGGTATATGTGTTTGGCTTAAATAGATAATTTACATCAGCAGCAAGTATAATTCTGAAGTCATTAAGTTTTTTGGTAGGTTCAAAGATGCGATATGATATTTCACCTTCAAAATTGCTAAAATTATTTCTTCTTTGAAAACCTAAATCATTTTTATCAAATTTGGTATCTTGTAAATTATGTTCAAATTCATATTGCCAATGCCCACTTACTTTTCCTATTTCAATGTTTGAAATATATCCGGTAGATTTTTCTCCAAATTCATTAATAGTACTCATTCCAACACCTCCATTAATAGTGTATTTGTTTGTTTTGTTTGTTAAATTGAATAAAAGTGCAGAAACATTAGCGTCTCTAAAAGATCCATTTCTTAGTACATTTGTATTTACAAAACTTACAGATGAATTTTTGTTAAATTGTTGGTCAAGTACTACAACACTGTAATTTGTAAATGGTTCAGTTACAACTTTTTTGTATGAAATTATTTCTTCAAATGAGATAGGTTCAATTTCAGTTTTTTTAATTTTCGCAAATGTCTTTTTAGTAATTGCATTAAAAATACCTATCCCCAAACCGTCCTTAGTTCTACCTGATATTTTAATGGCATTTAGCATATTAACATCGGTTGGATTGTCTATAATTTCTTCATTCTCATCTAAATTATCTTCTTTATAATATGCAGATGGAGTGTTTCCAATTCTTCTTGAATAAAATAAATCACCTTTACTAAAAAGTTCAGTTCCTTCAGTGAAAAACGATCTTTTTTCAGAAAAATGTTGTTCAAAAGGACTCAAGTTTAAGGTTATATCATCAAAGGCAGTTTGTCCAAAATCTGGTATTAGAGTTGCATCTAAGGTAAAACTTTCATTAATGCCATATTTTACATCAATTCCATAATTAGTATTAAATTCGTTTTCACCATCAAACGTAGCGTATGATGAAGAAGCGTAAGGATAAAAACTTAAGCGAGTTGGAGGTTTAATATTTTTCAACCCCTCAAGTATCCCTGAGTATTGTCCAATATTACCATTTGTTTTATCAATAAAATTCCAAGTATATTGTTCTTTTTTATTTTGAATTCTTCTGTGAAAATTTAATCCCCAAGTTTGTACATCTCCATTAGAAAATCGTAATGCAGCATAGGGGATTTTAATTTCAGCTACCCATCCTTTATCATTAATTTTAACTGCACTAGTCCATACGGCATTCCAACTAAAATCTTCATTGTTAATACTTACTTTAGCATCAGCTTGGTTTCCAGTAACTTGCACAAAAAATTCAGTATCATTTTGTCCATCATTAAGTGTATTGATAATAATTCCAAACCAATCAGTTTGTGCAAAATTATCTCTTGTAGCAGATTCTTTGGGTATGCTGTTGACATCATCATCATATAAAAAAGCACCAAAATAAATTGCTTCATCATCATAAATAACTTTTACTTCAGTTTTTTTGTTTTCAGGCTCTTTATCACCAGATCCTGGTCTAAACATTGTAAAATCTTTAGCAATTTCAGCATTAAACCATGCGTCATCATCCAAAACGCCATCAATAGTGGGTGAATTTGTTATTCGAACGGCATTTATAGATTTTACACTAGATTGTGAATATGAATAGGAGAATGTTAATAAACAAAAAAATATGAAGTATGCTTTCATTAGATATTAGAGGCTTTTAATATGATGCTAAAATATTTAAGTTATAATTTATACCATCTTAAATAAATGTTAATAATGATAAAGACCTTTGAAAAAACATAATGTTACACAATAGAAAACTTTTTTGAAATTCAACATAAAATTTGAGTTATGATTATTACATTTGTCCATATTTAATAAAACCTTAATTTCTAATGAATTTACACGAATATCAAGGAAAAGAATTGTTGAACAGTTTTGGCGTTAGAATTCAACGTGGAATTGTTGCAGATAATCATAAAAAAGCAGTAGAAGCTGCAAAACAGTTAGCTACTGAAACCGGCACAGGTTGGTGGGTTGTAAAAGCTCAAATTCACGCAGGTGGTCGTGGAAAAGGTGGTGGAGTTAAACTTGCTAAAAGTTTAGCTGAAGTTGAAACAATTTCTGAAAACATTATTGGAATGATGTTAAAAACACCTCAAACTTCTGCTGAAGGTAAAAAAGTGCACCAAGTTTTAGTTACAGAAGATGTTTATTATCCAGGTGAGAATGAGCCAGAAGAATATTATATGTCTGTACTTTTGAATAGAGCTACGGGTAAAAATATGATTATGTATTCCACAGAAGGTGGAATGGATATTGAAGCAGTTGCTGAAAAAACACCACATTTAATTTTTACTGAAGAAATAGATCCGTTAATTGGATTACAACCATTTCAAGCACGTAAAGTTGCTTTTAATTTAGGGTTATCAGGTCTAGCACTAAAAGAGATGATAAAATTTGTATCATCTTTATATACAGCTTATGTAAAATCTGATGCTTCTTTATTTGAAATTAACCCAGTGTTAAAAACTTCAGATGATAAAATATTAGCAGTAGATTCTAAAGTAACTATAGATGATAATGCATTATATCGTCATAAAGATTTAGCTGAATTACGTGATTTACGTGAAGAAAATAAAATTGAAGTTGAAGCAAATGCAGCAGGTTTAAACTATGTAGATTTAGATGGTAATGTTGGATGTATGGTGAACGGTGCTGGTTTAGCGATGAGTACTATGGATTTAATTAAGCAATCTGGTGGTGAACCAGCTAATTTTTTAGATGTTGGTGGTACTGCTGATGCAAAACGTGTTGAAACAGCTTTTAGAATTATTTTAAAAGATTCACATGTAAAAGCAATTTTAGTAAATATATTTGGAGGTATTGTACGTTGCGATAGAGTAGCACAAGGTATTATTGATGCTTTTATTAATATGGGAGATGCTATTAATGTTCCAATTATTGTACGTTTACAAGGTACAAATGCAATTGAAGCTAAGCAATTGATTGATGCTAGTGGGTTGGATGTAATTTCTGCTACTGAATTTCAAGAAGCAGCTGATAAAGTAAAAGAAGTTTTAGCTGAAGCTTAAGAACTTTTATGTAAAATATAAAACCGACTGTAAAGTCGGTTTTTTTGGTCAAAAAAAACACTTCAATTGAAGTGTTTTTAAATTAGGTTTGTTGTAACGTTTAAATATCTTCAAAATTTACATCAGTAAAACTTTCTGTACTTGTGGTTTCTTCAGTAATCTCAGAAGGTCTTTTAAAATCTTTTTGATGACGCTCAGAAATAACTTCTTCACCTTTTTCAGTCAAAATATAATCAGTTGCTGCTTTTAGCATCTCATTAAATTCAGCAAAATCTTCTTTATATAAATAAATTTTGTGTTTTTTGTAGTGGAAAGACCCATCATCATGTGTAAATTTTTTACTTTCCGTAACTGTTAAATAATAATCTTCAGCTTTTGTAGCTCTTACATCAAAAAAGTAAGTTCTTCTTCCTGCTCTCAGAACCTGTGAGAAAATTTCCTCTTGTTCTAAATGTTCTTTTTCCATAATTAACTCTCTATTTTTAATTAATCTTATAATTAGATTTATACACAAATCTATAAAAATATTTCACTTAAGGCACTATTTTTATATTTCTTTTTCTAAAAGTTGTTGTTCAAACAATTCTTTGTAATAGCCTTCAATATTAATTAGCTTATTGTGTGAACCTTGCTGAATTATACAACCATTTTCAAGTACAATAATATTATCTGCATGTTTTATAGATGAAATTCTATGGCTTACAATAATTGTTGTTTTGTTTTTTGAAATTTGATATAAATTATTTAATATTATTTCTTCAGTTTCAGTGTCAACAGCTGACAAACAATCATCAAAAATTAAAATTTTAGGATTCTTTATAATTGCTCTTGCAATGGATATACGCTGTTTTTGTCCACCAGAGAGTGTAACACCTCTTTCACCCACATATGTATTATAACCATCATTAAAACCGATAATATTATGGTGTATATATGCATTTTTAGCAGCTTGTTCAATTTCATTATCAGAAGCCTTTTCATTACCAAACTTAATATTGTTTTTTATGGTATCTGAAAATAAAAATGCTTCTTGAGGAACAAAACCTACACTTTGGCGTAAATCATCTAAATTAAGTTCTTTAATAGTATTGTTATCTATTAAAATTTCACCTAATTTAGTATCGTACAAACGAGCAATTAAATTAATAATAGTTGATTTTCCAGAGCCTGTATTTCCTAAAATGGCTAAAGTTTTTCCTTTTTCAAGTTTGAAACTCACATTATTTAAAGCTGTAATATTTGTATCGTCATATGTAAATGATACATTTTTGAATTCAATAGCTCCCTGTATGCTTGAAGGGGTAAGATTATTGTTTTTTATTTCAGGATCGTGCTTTAAAAATTCATTAATACGTTTTTGTGATGCTTCAGCTTGCTGTACCATTGAAGTAACCCAGCCTACCACAGCAACAGGCCAAGTTAGCATGTTAACATACATTATAAACTCAGCAATAACACCTAATGAAATGGAACTACTAATATAGCGTAAACCACCAACATAAATAACGAGGATATTACTTAAACCAATTAACAAAATCATTAACGGAAAAAATAGCGCTTGAGCTTTAAATAAATCAATATTTTTTTCTTTTGAAGTGTTTGCTAAAGCTTCAAATTCTAACGTTGTTTTATATTCAATACCATAGGATTTTAAAATGCTTATTCCTGAAAAGGTTTCTTGAGAGCTTGCCGTTAATTTTGATAAATATTCTTGAACCACAGTACTTCTTTTATTAATTATTTTACTTAAAAAATAGATAGAAGCTGATAAAAAAGGAAGTGGTACTAATGTGTAATTTGTTAAAACAGGGTCTATATTGTACATTTTAATAATAGCAACAACAAATAGCACTAACATATTCATAGTGTACATAATGGCAGGTCCAAAATACATACGAACCTTGCTAACATCTTCACTAATACGATTCATTAAATCGCCTGTTTTATTCTTTTTATAAAAATTTAAAGATAAACGTTGGTATTGTTGGTAAATTTCATTTTTTAAATCGAACTCAATTAATCGAGACATTACAATAATTGTTTGTCGCATTAAAAAAGTAAAGAAACCAGAAAGTAAAGCAGCCCCAACAATAAGAAGTATGTTGGTTAATAATTCAGATTTTACATCACTTAAATTGGTAACCAATCCATTTTTATAATCTTCAGCAACATTAACAGATTCACGTATTAGTTGTGGTACTTGTAATGCTAAAAATTTAGAAAATATGGTTATAATAATACCAATTATAAGTCGGTATTTGTATTTGAAAAAATATTTATTTAAGTATTGTAAGGCTTTCATAGAGGGTTTAACGGTACTCTAATTTTAAAAGCACGAAGATACAGTATTAAATTTTTAATAATAATATTTTAAGATAGTTTTAACCTTCTGTTTAAAAAATCAAAAACCATTATTCTTTTTTAAAAAATAATAGTATTTTTGCGCTGTTAAAACACTAAAATAACAAAGTTCTTTAAATGATTAACAGAAGACATATTAGAGTTAAAGTAATGCAGTCGGTTTACGCATTGTTACAATCTAAAAGTGATAACCTTACTAAGGAAGAAATTTTTTTATACGACAGTATAGATAAAATGTATGATTTGTATGCCTTAACAATTCAGTTATTTGTGGAAGTTAGAAATATGGAGGCAAAACATATTAAAATTTCTCAAAAAAAGTTTTTAGCTACTCCAGAAGAATTAAAGCCAAACAGTAAATTTATTAACAATCAAATTTTTCAATTGTTAAGTGAAAGTATTTCATTGAAATCTTATTTTGAAAAGAGTAAATTGAATAGTTGGACTTTAGATAATGAGTACGTTCATGAAATATTAAAGTTGACTAAAAAAAGTGACTTATATATTTCTTATATGAACTCAACAACAGCTTCGTTTCAAGAAGATAAAGAGTTTGCAGTTGCTTTATTTAAAGAAGTAATTGCACCAAACGAGAAATTATTTGACTATTTTGAAGATAAAAATATTAGTTGGGTTGATGATATTCCATTTGTAAATACATGGATTGTTAAAACATTAAACAAAATTAAACCAGCACAAGCTTTTCATTTAGGAAATTTATATAAAGATATTGATGATAAGAAATTTGTTGTTGATTTATTTAGAAAAGTGGTGCTTAATCATACTGAGTTTGAGAAAGAAGTAGTAGATAAAACACCAAATTGGGATACTGAACGTATTGCAGAAATTGATATGATTTTAATAAAAATGGCAATTTGTGAGTTTTTAAAATTTCCATCCATGCCAACACGTGTTACAATTAATGAATATATTGAAATTTCTAAAGATTATTCTACAGAAAAAAGCAGCTACTTTATAAATGGGGTTTTAGATAAAATTTTAAAAGATTTTACAGCTTCAAAAAGATTAAATAAAATAGGAAGAGGATTATTATAATTTTATATTTTTACACAAAACTTAAAAAAATGAAAAGAATAACAATTATTGGAATTGCGATATTTAGTTTAGCAATTGTTTCTTGTAAAGAAAATGCTGCATCAAAAATTAAGTCTACAAATTTAGAAACAGCTAAAGAAAGAGACGCAATTATTAATTTAGGTGCAGCAATTATAGAGTTTGATAAAACTGAATACGACTTTGGTGAAGTTAATGAAGGAGATGTTGTTGAAGGTGTTTTTAATATAACAAACAAAGGAAAAGTAGACTTAATAATTACGAGTGCAAAAGCATCTTGTGGTTGTACGGTTCCTGAGTGGCCAAAGGAAGCAATTATCCCTGGAGGAACTGGAGAAATTAAATTCTCTTTCAATTCTAGAGGAAGAACAGGAAAACAAAGCAAATCTATTACATTGAAAACAAATACAGAAAAGGTAAAAGAAGTTATTCGTATTACAGGAAATGTTAAACCAAAAAAAGGTTCTAAGTCACTTATAAAAACAGGAATTAGTCCTGCTAATTTAAATTTAAAATAAAATAAATGTATACAACAATATTATTACAATTAGACGGAAGTACATTATCTAGTATGTTACCATTCTTATTAATGTTTTTGGTTATTTATCTTTTTATGATACGACCACAAATGAAACGCCAAAAGAATGAAAAACAATTCCAAGCATCTATTGCAAAAGGAAATAAAATAATTACAACAAGTGGTATTCACGGTAAAATTTTAGATATAGTAGCTAGTGATAACACCGTAATTATTGAAACTGGTGCAGGGAAAATGAAATTTGAGCGCTCAGCGATTTCTATGGAACTAAGCAAGAAGCTTCAGGCTCCTAAAGAAAAGAAATAAAATTATAAAGTACATACTTGAAAAAGTGAGCTAAATAGCTCACTTTTTTTGTATATTTAATTTTAATTTAGAAAATGAAAACAGCTACCAATAAGCCTAAAATTTCAATAACCAATAATAGAAAGGTAAAAGTCTTTTTATTTATATTATTGTTAACTTCTATAATTTGGTTGTTAATAGAATTATCAAAAACATACGTAAGTACAGCTTTATTTGAAGTTCAATACACAAATATACCTACTGGGAAATTATTGCATAGTAAACCAATTAAAGAGGTTAACATCACATTAAAAGCTCCTGGATTTTCGTTGTTAAAGTATAAAATAAGAAAAAATAAGCTTAATTTAAGTTTAAGAAACGTTGTTAGAAGAGGTTCAAACCATTATGTGCTACCTAACCAACAAATAGCAAATTTAACTACTCAATTATCTGGAGAAACAGAAATAATTACTGTTTTAAACGATACTATTTATATTGAATTAGGTAATAATAAGTCCAAAAAAGTACCAATAAATCCAATGTTAGATATTAAATTTAAATTGGGATACAATTTGACGGAACCTATTAAAATCAAACCAGATTCAGTATTAATAACGGGTTCAGAGAGATTAGTTGATTCTATTCAAGAATTGGAAACTGAAGTTCTAAAAATTTCTAATGCGTATAAAAATATTGATCGAGATTTAGATATAATAATGCCATTAGAAAGTTTAAATATTATTGTTGAATTTAAAAGTGTTTCAATATCTGGTGTTGTTGATAAATTTACGGAAGGTAAGTTTATAATTCCGGTTACTTTTATCAATAAACCTGCAGAAATTATTATCAATACATTTCCAAAAGAAATTGAGGTAGTATATCAGGGAGGTCTTTCAAATTTCAATAAAATTACAACAAATAGCTTTTTAATTGTTTGTGATTATGAACAGTATAAAAAGGATACTTTAATTAAATATTTAACTCCAGTAATTAAGCATAAAAGTGAATTTATTTCTTCATTAAAAGTAAATCCAAGTCAAATAGAATTTTTAATTCAAAAATGAAAATAGTTGGTTTAACAGGTGGTATTGGAAGCGGTAAAAGTACTGTTGTTAAAATGTTTCAGGAACTTGGAGCAGTAGCTTATATTGCTGATATTGAAGCAAAAAAATTAATGAATAGTGATTTTGATTTAATACAAAAAATTAAAAAACTATTTGGAAACGAAGCATATAGTAAGGGGGAATTAAATAGAAAATATATAGCTTCAATTATTTTTAATGATGCTAAAAAATTAACCAATTTAAACAAATTGGTGCACCCAAAGGTGCGTGAACATTTTATTAATTTTACTAAGAATTTGAAAACTGAAGTTGTAATTTATGAAGCTGCAATTTTGTTCGAAAGTGGGAGCAATACAATGTGTGATTATATAATTACTGTTATTGCTGATTTTGAAGACAAGATTGAACGAATTATGAAGCGAGATGATGTTTCAAAACAACAAATTACAGATAGAATGAAGCATCAGTTAGAGGATGATTTCAAAATAAAAAAATCTGATTTTTTAATTAAAAATAAAGATTTGGCCACCACAAAACTACAAGTGAAAACAATATACAGCCAGTTATTGAAGCTTCCAAAAAATTAGAAAATTTCTTAAGATATTGTTAAAATATTGAATTTTTTGTTAACTTACGTTAAAATTTAACATAATCACTATTAAAAGTTTAATTTTGAGCAATGGGGAAAAAGATATTTGTTCTTATCATTTTTTTAATGAGCATTGCCTTAATTGGTATTATTTCAGTTCAAGTATTTTGGATTAAAAACACCATACAAATAACAGAAGAACAATTTACGTCTAATGTTAGATTTGCCTTAGCTAAAGTTTCTGAAGATATTAAAGAAAGAGAATTTGAAGATTTCTACGATGATATTTCCGAAAGAGTAAGCGAAGGTAATAGGTTGAGTTACTCTGATATTAGTAAATTTATTTATGAAAAAATAGACACAATTAATAATGAGAGGTTTACATATTCCCAAAGTATTATTGAGGCAAATTATAAAGTGCCAACCGAGTTCTTTGAAAACGATTCTATAAATTTTAAAGAAATTTTTAGTAGAGAGGAAATTGTACTTGTGAAAGGTCAAATTTTTGATAATGGTAATAATTTGATAGACTCACCAAAAGAGCAATATGTAAAAATTAGCAGAATAGATAAAGCACAAAAAGCAAAATTAGAGCCTGCTTTTGATGCAATAACTTCAAGGCTTCCAATTCATAAAAGGGTAAGTAACGAAGAAATAACATTTAGGCTTAATAATGAGCTTGAAAGTAGAGGTATAGATACAGATTTTAAGTATGGAATTTATAGTAACGGCTTGGCAACTCAAGTAAAATCTGGTTATTTCAGAAAAGAAGTTGGTAAAAGTTACAAAGTGCCAATGTTTGCAGATACTGATGGTAACAGTAATTTTCAATTATTTGTAACATTTCCAGAAAAGAAAAATTTTATTTTGGCATCTATATTTAAAATTTTAATGTTGTCAGCATTTTTTGTTTTAATTATAATTTTATCTTTTGTAAGTGCGCTGTATCAGTTAGTTAGACAAAAACAAATTTCTGAAATCAAGACTGATTTCATCAATAATATGACGCACGAATTTAAAACCCCAATTGCAACTATAAATTTGGCATTAGATGCAATTAAAAATCCGAAAATAATTGATGACAAAGAAAAGGTATTGCGTTATGTTAAAATGATTAGAGAAGAAAACAAACGAATGCATGCACAAGTTGAAAATGTGTTGAGAATTTCTAAATTAGAAAAAAATCAGTTAGATGTTAGTAAGGATAAAGTTGATATTCACGACATAATAGAGGAGGCAACAACACACGTTGATTTATTAGTGAAAGACAAAGGTGGTTATATTAAAGTAGATTTTAATGCTAGTTTGTCAGAAATTTCAGGAAATCAATTTCATTTAACAAGTGTTATTGTTAATATGTTAGACAATGCAATTAAGTATTCTGATGATGCACCAAAAATTGATATTTTTACTGGGAATACATCAAAAAATATTAATATTAGAATTAAAGATCAAGGTATTGGAATGAATAAGAATGTTCAGAGAAATGTTTTTAAAAAATTCTATAGAGAAGAAAGAGGAAATATACATAATGTAAAAGGTCACGGTTTAGGTCTTTCATATGTGAAAAAAATAGTAGAAATTCATCAAGGTGAAATTTTTGTAGAAAGTGAAAAAGGAATTGGAAGCACTTTTACCATTAAATTACCTATAATTTAAAATAATGAAATATGGAAAATAAAAGAATTTTATTAGTTGAAGACGATCCAAATTTTGGAACAGTTTTAAAAGATTACTTATCGTTAAACGATTATAATGTAACACTCGCAAAAGATGGGTTAGAAGGCCTAATCATGTTTAAGAATGATGATTATGATTTGTGTATTTTAGATGTAATGATGCCACGTAAAGATGGGTTTTCATTAGCAAAAGATATAAGAGCTACAAATTCTGAAGTTCCTATTATATTTTTAACGGCTAAAACTATGAAAGAAGATGTGTTAAAAGGATATCAGGCAGGTGCTGATGATTATCTAAATAAACCATTTGATTCAGAAGTTTTATTGTACAAAATTAAAGTAATACTACAGCGTAAAGAAGGCGACCAAAATGTTGAAGAAGAAATATTTGAGTTTAAAATAGGGAAGTTTGATTTTAACTCAAAACTGCGTCATTTATCTTTTGATGGTGCTGAAGCTCAAAAATTATCTCCTAAAGAAAGTAAACTGTTAAAGATGTTAGCAATTTATAAAAATGATTTAATGCCAAGAGAGTTAGCTTTAACTAAAATATGGAGAGATGATAATTATTTTACATCACGTAGCATGGATGTGTATATAGCTAAACTTAGAAAATATTTAAAATTAGATGAGAACGTTGAAATACTGAATATTCACGGAGAAGGATTTAGGCTTATTGAAAAATAAAAAACAAATTTAAAACCTGCACAATGCAGGTTTTTTTATGCTTAAAATAAACTACATTTGTCTAAAAACAAGTAGTTATGGCTCAATTAGTGAAAATTTATCAAGAAAATCCTAACGAGCGTGTAATTGATAAAGTAGTTGCTGTTTTAAGAAAAGGAGGCTTAATTATTTACCCTACAGATACAGTTTATGGAATTGGTTGTGATATTACCAATACAAAAGCCATGGAAAAGGTAGCTAAAATTAAAGGTGTTAAGTTAGATAAAGCCAATTTTTCATTTATTTGTTACGACTTAAGTAACTTATCTGATTATGTAAAACAAATAGATACACCTACCTATAAAATTCTAAAAAAGGCATTGCCAGGCCCATACACATTCATTTTACCAGGGAATAATAACTTACCAAAGGCTTTTAAAAATAAAAAAACAGTTGGTATTCGAATTCCAGAAAATAATATTATTAGAGATCTAGTTAAAAAATTAGGAAATCCAATTGTTTCAACTTCAATTTACGATGAAGATGATTTATTAGAATATACAACTGATCCTGAGTTAATTTTGGAAAAATGGAAGAACAAAGTTGATATTGTTATTGATGGAGGTTTTGGAGGAAATATCCCTTCAACAGTTATTAATTTATCTGATGATGAAATTGAAATTATAAGAGAAGGAAAAGGTAGTACAGATTTTTTATAATTCTTTAAACGTTTTCTTACCTAAAACAAAATGTTTCCAAACAATACTTTTAAGACTAAAATAGTTAGTTTTTTGTTTAAGTTCTTTTCTGGTTTTCAACATTTTAGTTAGATAGTAGTAAAAACTAAAATGAGCTTTTATAATTGAAAAAGTATGTTTAGGGCGTAACTCAACTAAAAATTTAACACCAGCAATTCCATCTAAAATAAGGCGCATTAATATAATTGTAAATAATTTATTTTTAGGTAAGTTTTTTGCTAGTGTGAATAAACTGTTTCTAAAATTTAAAAAAGTTTTTTGCGGACTTGACTCTTTCAAAGTCGCGCCACCAACATGATAAACGGTAGAAGAACCAACATATTTAATCGTTTTTTGAAGGTTTTTAACTCTCCAACACAAGTCAATTTCTTCTTGATGTGCAAAGTAATATTCATCGAAACCATTTAATTCCTGAAAAACAGTTGAACGTATAAAAAAACATGAGCCCGATGCCCAAAAAATTTCAGTAGTATCATCATACTGTTTGGTGTCTATTTCTAAATTATTGAACAAACGGCCTCGGCAGTAAGGATAACCAAATTTATCAATAAAACCACCACCTGCACCTGCATATTCAAATTTATTTTTATTTTTAAAATCTAAAATTTTTGGTTGGATAATAACCGTTTTAGGTTCATTTTTAAAGGTAGAAATTATTGGGTTTAACCAACCTTTAGTGACTTCAATGTCTGAATTAACCAATGCATAAACATCTGCTTTTATATGTTGTAAAGCATCATTATATCCTTTTGCAAATCCACCATTCTCTTCATTTTTAACAACAGTTATCTCTGGATAATTTTGCTGTATAAATTGTACTGAATTATCTGTAGAAGCATTATCAGCTATAACTATTTCAACATTTGGAAGTTTACTGTGTTTAACTATTGAAGGTATAAACGTTTCTAGTAATTTCATACCATTCCAATTTAATATGACGATTGCTATTTTCAATTCTTTATTTTACGGTTGATTTAAAATATTCAATTTTACAATGTTTATTACAAAGATGCTAAATGTTACCATTGCAAATATCCATTTTAAGGAAGTAAATGTAGAGGTAATTATACAAACCTCATTCAGTATTAAAGGATATTTTGAGAGCATTATAATAATTCCTGTATTTTCTAAGATATCAAACCAAGTTATTAAAAAAGGGGTTAAACTTAGGTAATAATTTTTTTGAAGGTTATTAGTTTTAAGTAATAGTATAATTATAAACGCATATGTAAAACCATAGGTAATTGCATACGGTATATCAATTAATAGTTCTGATAATTTATAGTAATTCCTTCCATGTTTCCCTAAATTTTCAAAAATTAGATAAGCTTCATTTGTAGTGTACGAGAATTCTAAATCTAAAATAGATTTTATAGTTTCGTTTTTTGTAGTAACTATTTCTGAAAATTTTGATAGTAACAATATATTAAATACCACAATTAAAAATAACCCAATACTTATATTTCTTTTTGTAGCATATTTATTTAAAAAGTTGTAAAAAAATTGCATTTAGTCAGTTTTGGTAAAGGTCTTACTAATTATTTTCCAATCGTTATTGGTTTTTAAAAGTGTCAAATAATCTATGTAGGTTTTATTTGAATAATTGAATTTGGTTTTAAAAACGCCTATATTATTGGTGATATCACCAGTTAAAATTTGAGTTTTAACCTCTAGCTTTCCATCCCATTTAACTTTATTTAAATAAGCTTTTAACGAAATTGAGATTTCACTATCATTAGATGTTGTATATAGTTTTGCTCGTCTAGAAAATGCATTTTCTAATTGTTTTAAATCTGCATTTTTTCTTCCTTCAAAATAATTGTTTATTGTTTTTTCAACTGACACATATTCATTATCCGAATTTAAAAACTTTCTTAAAATAGTATTGTATTTATCAGCTGCATTTATATACGGGAAATGCCCTTCATTATGAAACGTATAAGCCATTGCATTTACATACAACTCCTTAATTTGACTACGTAATTCAGGTTGAATAAGTGGGTCATTATCCGATTCAATTATTAACTTAGGTATACGCTTTATCGTATAATTATTAGGTGTTGCTGTAAATTTATCAACCACAACATAATATCTATTCATAAATTGTTGTTTGCTAAAAGGTAAACTTGGTAAAAATGCTTTTAACAATTGTGAGTTTTTTGCAGAAGGTATTATTTCCTCATTTAATTTCTTTTCCCCCAATTTTGATATTAAAATTTCAGGTAAATAAGGAATTATTGTACTTTTTGTAGCGTTTTCTTTAGCAATTAAAGTATTAGGCGGAAACGTATTTCCAAACACTGCTTTTTCAATTCTATTTGGAATAATTGAAACTAAATATTGCGTAATATAACCACCCATTGATGTGCCAACTATATAAAATTTATCAATTTGTTCTTTTTCTAAAATTTTTAAAATCCCTTCGGAAGCTTTTTCAAGAGAATTAATAGGTTCAGGTAAAGTGAAACTTAGTACGTTATACTCTTTTTCAAATTCAATTATTTGTTGCCACCATAAATCGTAAGCACCACCCATTCCGTGTATAAATAAGATGGTTTTATTACCATTTCCTCCAGAATAGTATTTCCATTTAATAGTATTAACAACTAGTTTTTTAGTAGTTCTAGACTGAAATTCTTTTAGGCTTTTAGAATGTTTATCAATCGTTGCATAATTTTCGAAAAAATCACTTTTTGGTGCAGGAATTTGATATATGGCAATAATTAGAATAACAATTACCAATAAACTTATTTTAAGATACTTGTTTTTCATTTTTTATAAGCGGGTATATTTTCTAAAAATACGTATTCTTCTTTTATTAAATCCATTTTGCAATAAAAGTGTTTTAAACCATTGGTAATCATCAAAAAATTAGCATTTAATTTTAAATTATAACGTGCAATTTGGTCAAATGTATTTTGTTTTATAGGTATAGAAGGTGCTTTGCATTCCACAATAATATGTGGGAATCCATCAGTATTAAAAACTAAAATATCTGTACGTTTAGTTAAGTTATTTATGGTTAGTTGTTTTTCAACTGCAATTAACGAGATTGGATAATTTTTATCTTCAATTAAAAAATGGATTATATGTTGGCGTACCCATTCTTCAGGAGTAAGACTCACATATTTTTTTCGAACAATATCAAAAATAGCATATTTATTTTCGTTACTTTTGATTTTGAATTTATATGTTGGTAAATTCAATGGGTGCATACAACAAAAATGCTAATTTTTTTTTATAAATGAGTGACGTTACTAAAATAGTTTCTGATATTAAAAACGGAAATGTGAAACCTATTTATTTTTTAATGGGAGATGAGCCGTATTATATTGATAAAATTTCAGAATTTATTGAAAAAAATGTGCTTACGGAAGAAGAGAAAGGCTTTAACCAAATGGTGTTGTATGGTAGAGATGTTGCGGTTGAAGAAATTTCAGATAGTGCAAAACGTTTTCCAATGATGGCTGAAAAGCAAGTGGTTATTGTTAAAGAAGCTCAAGACTTATCAAGAAGTATAGAGAAATTAGTCTCTTATGTAGAAAACCCACAACTATCAACAGTTTTAGTTATTTGTTATAAGTATAAAACTATTGATAAACGTAAAAAGTTATACAAAGCAATTCAAAAAATAGGTTTAGTTTACGATAGTAAAAAACTGTATGAAAATCAGATTGCTGAATGGATTAGACGTGTTTTATCTGGTAAAAATTATAAAATTGAGAATAAAGCAGCCTTAATGCTGGTTGAGTTTTTAGGGAATGATTTAAGTAAAATTAGTAATGAATTAGATAAATTAATGCTTGTTTTACCGAAAGAATCGGCTATTTCACCTAAGGATATTGAAGAAAATATTGGGATTAGTAAAGACTATAATAACTTTGAATTAAGAAAGGCTGTTGGGGAACGTAATGTTTTTAAAGCGAATCAAATTATTAATTACTTTGCTCAAAATCAAAAAGCAAACCCTTTGGTTGTTACTATATCTTTGTTAAATAGCCTTTTTACACAGTTATTGACTTACCATAGTTTACAGGATAAATCTAAAAATAGTGTAGCCAGAGCTTTAAAAGTGAATCCGTTTTTTGTGTCAGATTATATCACTGCAGGAAAAAATTATCCGATGCGAAAAGTATCACAGGTTATTGCATTTTTACGAGAGGCAGATGTTAAAAGTAAAGGTGTTGGTGCAAATGCATTACCAAGTGGTGATATTTTAAAAGAACTATTATTTAAGATTATTCATTAAGCTTTAAAAATCTAACTTATTAGTCAACGACAATTCTTTGTTCTCTATTCGCAATTTCCCAAGCAGTATAAAAAATTAACTGAGTTCTTTTTGCCAAAACTTCATAATTAATTTTATCTGGAGTGTCTGAAGTTCGATGGTAATCATCGTGCGTTCCATTAAAATAAAATATGATTGGAATGTTATTTTTAGCAAAATTGTAATGATCTGAACGGTAATAAAAACGATTTGGATCGTTTTCATCATTATATGTATAATCTAAATCTAACTTTGTAAAACGTATATTTATTTCTTCTGATAAAAGATGTAATTCACTACTCAATTTATCTGAACCAATTAAATATACAAAGTTTGGATTATTTGTATGTGCATCATCAACACGGCCAATCATATCAATATTTAAATTTGTTACAGTATTTTCTAATGGAAAAATAGGAAAATTAGTGTAGTATTTAGAGCCCAATAATCCTTTTTCTTCACCTGTAAAATGTGTAAATAATATAGAGCGTTTAGGACCATTACCAGCTAAAACAGCTTGCTTAAAAGCATCAGCAATTTCTAAAATTGCAGAGGTTCCAGAGCCATCATCATCAGCACCATAATATATTTCATCACCATTCATTCCAAGATGGTCATAATGTGCAGATATTACAATAATTTCTTCAGGAAATTTACTTCCTTCAATAATTGCAACCACATTTTCAGATGGGTTTAGCTCAGGTCTTAAATGCTCGGTTGGTATAGATTGATAATAGTCGCTACCACCGTAAGGTGAAGCAATACTTTTTGAGATATAGAAATTTTTTAAATATTCAGCAGCTAGTTTTTGTCCGTCTTCGCCAGTTTCCCTTCCTTCAAATTCTTCAGAAGCAATGGTATATAAGTGTTCTTTTAAATCATTAGTAGTAATTGTATTTGCGAATATAGTGGCAGTTTTACCCGTTACAATTGAATCATCTGTAGTTTGACTAGTGATGTTATTGTTACTTCCACAGCTTAAAAGTATTGTTGAAACAATAAATAGTAATAGATTTTTCATTTTGAGGACTTTACAAGTTTTCAAATATATTAAAATTATTAAGAGTTGTTGATTGTAAACTGTTTTAAAGTTTTGTTAAATGAAATTAAATCTGAATCGAAGAGTTGTTGTACACTATTGTTAGATATTAATGTTTCTGTTTTTCCAGCAACAAATTGAGTAGGGGTCATAAGCCATAATTCATCCGCTAATTGTAGCGCTAAATTAATTTCATGCGTAGAAACGATAATAGTTTTATTAAAATCTTTCGCTAATTTTTTTAGTAAAGTAAAAGTTTCTATCGTATGATGTATATCTAAATGTGCAGTTGGTTCATCCAATACAATCATAGGTGTATTTTGAGCAAGTGCTCTAGCAATTAAAACTTTTTGTAATTGTCCATCACTCAATTCATAACATTTAGAATTTATTAAATGCTTGATAGCTGTTTTTTCAAATGCAGATTCAATAATTTGTAAATCTTCAGTAGTTAAATAGCCAATCCAGTTGGTGTATGGTTGTCTGCCTAAGGCAACTAATTCGAAAACGGTTAAACTACTATCAGGTAATCTTTCTGTAAGTACTAGGCTAACCATTTTGGAGAATTTTGTATAATTTATGGTTTCTAATTTATTTGAATTTATAAAAATTTCACCATTTAAACTTGGTTGAACTTTTGTTAAGGTTCTTAATAAGGTAGATTTTCCAATACCATTTTCACCCAATAAACAAACTAAATTACCAGCATTTATGTCTATATTCAAGTTAGAAGCAATTGTTTTTACTTCTTTTTTTGAAGCATATCCAATGCTTAAATTTGTAGTTTTAATGATATGTTTATTGGTTAATTTCATTAATAATAAATTTTTCTTTTTCTAACCAATAACCAAATAATAATTGGAGCACCAAATAAAGAAGTTATTGCATTAATGGGTAACGTATATTCGCTGTTAGGTAATTGTGCAATACTATCACAAATTAGCATAATAATTGCACCACTTATAGCAACAGCAGGGATTAATATTTTATGGTTTGAGGTGTTAAATAGTAGTTTTGTTAAGTGAGGAACAGCTAAACCAATAAATGCAATAGGTCCAGAAAATGCAGTAATAACACCCGTAAGTAGACTTGTTGAAATTAAAGTGATGTTTCGTGTTCGTTTAACATTAACGCCCATACTTTTGGCATAGTTTTCACCTAATAGCATACTGTTTAAGGGTTTTACTATAAAAACCACTAATGAAATTCCAATAAAGAATGTGACAGAAAGTGCACTAATTTCATTCCAACTAAGGTTTCCTAAGCTGCCAAAACTCCAAAATAAATATTGTTGCAATTGGTTGGCGCTACTAAAATATGCAAGTACACTAATTACGGCTGCAGTTAAACTTCCAAACATTAATCCTATAATTAAAATAGACATGGTATTTCTAACCTTTATTGCAGCCAACATTACTGCAGAAAGCACTAAAAATGCTCCTAAACTTGCTGCCACTGCTTGCCCCCAATTTGTAAAAGCATAAGCGGTTATATTTGCACCTAAAAAAGAGGCACCTAATATTAAAATTGCAACTCCTAAACTTGCTCCTGAGCTAATTCCTAATACAAAAGGGCCTGCTAAAGGATTTCTAAATAAAGTTTGCATTAATAAACCACTAATAGATAACCCTGAACCTACAATAATTGCGGTAATTGCTTTAGGTAAACGATAATTTAAAATGATAGCTTTCCAAGACTCTTTTTCAACTGAGCCATCTAAAAGAGAAAGAAATATTTGTTTTAATGGAATATACACAGATCCCAAACTTATATTAATAAATACAATTACTAGCAAGGTAATTATCAAAAGTACAAATGTGTTTTTATATGATTTTGTTGGGTTTATCAAGTAAGTTTATTTAAAAATGTGACTAATTTCTCAATTGCCTTTCCTCGGTGGCTAATGCTCCCTTTTTCATCTAAATTCATTTCAGCAAATGATTTATTAAATCCTGTTGGCATAAAAATAGGATCGTATCCAAAACCACTATTTCCTTGTTTTTTAGTTAATATACTTCCTTTACAAATTCCTTCAAAGAGATACTGTTTTCCTTCAATATTTAATGCTACAGCTGTTCTAAATTGTGCATTTCTATTAGAGTTATTATCAAGATTATTCAATAATTTGCTCATATTTCCTTCAGCATTGTTTACTTCTCCTGCATAACGAGCAGAATACACTCCAGGTTCATTGTTTAAGGCTTCCACTTCTAACCCGGTATCATCAGCAAAACAATTTAAACCATATTTTTCGGTAACAAAATTAGCTTTAATTTTTGCATTTCCTTCTAAAGTTTTAGCAGTTTCAGGAATGTCTTCAAAACAATCGATATCGGCTAAACTAACAATTTCAAAATTAGTAAGCATTGCTTGTACTTCTTTTAATTTGTTTTTATTGTTGGTTGCAAAAACAAGTTTTAATTTATTCATGGTGATATGGTTCATTTTTTAAAATAGTGAAAGCTCTATACAATTGTTCAACAACAAATAAGCGAATCATTTGATGTGAGAAAGTCATTTTTGAGAAAGATATTTTTCCTTGTGATTTTTTATAAACAGCTTCTGAAAATCCATAAGGACCACCAATTACAACTACTAATTGTTTAATGCCTGAGTTCATTTTTTTTTGAAGATATTTTGAAAATTCAATAGAGCGAAATTCTTTTCCTTTTTCATCTAGCAAAATTAAAACATCAGTTGCAGCTAATTTTTTTAAGATGAGATTACCTTCTTTTTCTTTTTGTTGCGCTTCGCTTAAATTCTTTACATTTTTAATATCAGGAATAATTTCAAGTTCGAAATTAATGTAATGTTTTAGCCTATTTTGGTAGGTTTCTATTAAAGATTGTAAATTTTTAGCATCGGTTTTGCCAATGGCAAGTAATTTAATTTTCATGTAGCAAATATAAAAAGAAATAAAGATGAATTTTTTGAAAATAAAAAAGTTATTTTTGTTGTAAAATATGCATAGTAATGATTAGTAATAAGCAATTTGAAAAAGAACTAGATATTATAATCTCAAACGCTGTTAGAGAAGATGTTGGAGGAGGAGATCACAGTTCACTTGCTTGTATTCCTGAGGAGACACAAGGAAAAGCAAAATTATTAGTAAAAGAGAATGGTATTATTGCAGGTGTTAAATTTGCAAAACGAATTTTTAAATATGTTGATGTAAATTTAAAAGTTGACACGTTAATTGAAGATGGGGAAGAGGTTAAGTTTGGTGATATTGTTTTTTATGTTTCAGGAAGTTCACAATCTATTTTAAAAGCTGAGCGTTTGGTTTTAAATGCTATGCAACGTATGAGTGCTATTGCTACGAAAACAAAAAAGTTTGCTGAATTGTTAGAAGGTACTAAAACCAAAATTTTAGATACACGAAAAACGACTCCAGGTATTAGAGCTATTGAAAAGTGGGCTGTGAAAATTGGAGGAGGTGAAAACCATAGATTTGCGTTGTATGATATGATTATGTTAAAAGACAATCATATTGATTTTGCAGGTGGTATTACAAAAGCAATTTCAAAAACTCAACAATATTTAAATGAGAATCATCTCGATTTAAAAATTATTGTGGAGGCAAGAAGTATGGAAGAAATTGAAGAAATATTAAAATCAGGAGGTATTCACAGAATTTTAATTGACAATTTCAATTATGATGAAACTCGTAAAGCAGTAGCATTAATTGGTGATAAATGCCAAACGGAATCATCAGGTGGTATTACTTTAGAAACTGCTAAAAAATATGCCGATTGTGGTGTAGATTATATTTCATCGGGTGCTTTAACACATTCAGTTTACAATATGGATTTAAGTTTAAAAGCTGTTTGAGAATAGCTTCAAAGTTGCTGAGGTTCAAAGGAACAAAAACAATATTTAAATTGTTATGAAAACATATAGAGAGTTAATTGTTTGGCGAAAATCTATGATTTTAGTTACTAAAGTTTATAAGGTTTCAAAATTATTTCCAAGTGAAGAAAATTTTGGCTTAATATCTCAAATAAGGAGAAGTGCTATATCAATTCCCAGTAATATTTCAGAAGGATATGGAAGAAATAGTTTAAATGATTATATTCGATTTTTGAATATTTCGGTTGGCTCTTTATACGAACTTCAAACACAAATTGAAATATCCTTTAATTTAAAATATATTGATAAGGAAAATTTTGAAGTTGTATATAAGTCTTACTAGAGAGATTGAAAGAATGATGTCTAGTTTAATTAGAAAATTAAAAGAAAAGAAATAACTTAGTACTTTGAACCTTTATGCCTATGAAACTTTGATACTTTCTATAAAATGACAAAAGAAATTGAAAATAGTTTATCTAAAATTCCAATTGTAAATTGGTTAGTACTTTTTATAAAAAAGGTAAAAATTCCTGGTTTGCAAGGAATGTCTTTGTATGATGTTGTTGAAATGTATGTAATTGGTATTGTAAAAGGCGCTTTAACATCTCGTGCTGGTGGAATTGCCTTTAGCTTTTTTATGGCATTATTTCCTTTTTTACTATTCATACTTACGTTAATTCCATTTGTACCAATTGAAGGGTTTCAGCAGGATTTTTTATTCATGATAGAGCAATTATTACCTCCAAATACTGTTAAATCTGTTCATGAAGTGATTGTAGATATTGCTAATAATCAATATGGAGGATTACTTTCTTTTGGTTTTATAGCGTCCATTTTTTTAATGACGAATGGAGTAAATGCAGTTTTAGGAGGATTTGAATATTCGTATCATGTAAAAGAAATGAGAAGTGTATTACGACAATATTTTATTTCTATGGGAATGGCAATAATATTGTCTTTTATTTTAGTACTAACAGTTGCTATTATAGTTTATTTTCAAATTGGTATTGAGAATTTAATGGCTAAAGGCTGGTTAGATGATGATGTATTTTGGATAGAAAAAGGGCGGTTTTTATTTTTTGTAATTTTAATATTTGTATCGGTTTCATTTTTATATAAATATGGCACTAAGGAAGTTAAACACCATTCGTTTTTTACGCCTGGCTCCATATTAACAACATTATTAACCTTATTAATGTTTAAATTATTTGCAATTTATGTTTTAAAATTTGCTACATATAATGAGTTATATGGTTCAATAGGAACATTATTAATATTAATGCTTTTTGTTTGGTTAAATTCCATTATTTTATTGTTAGGTTTTGAACTAAATGCAAGTATGAGTAGTTTAAAAAAATCACATTCAAAATAAGAAACAAATGAAAGTAATTGCAATGATTCCTGCACGTTTTGAGGCAAGTAGATTTCCAGGTAAATTAATGAAAAATTTAGCAGGGAAATCGGTAATTGTAAGAACTTATGAAGCCACAAAATCTTCAAATTTGTTTGATGAAGTGTATGTGGTAACAGATAATGCTATTATTTTTAATGAAATTATTGAAAATGGTGGTAAAGCTATAATGAGTAAAAATACTCATGAATCAGGTAGTGATAGAATTGCTGAAGCTGTTGAAAATATAGATGTAGATATTGTTGTAAATGTACAAGGAGATGAACCTTTTACACAAACAATCCCTTTATTTAACTTATTAGAAGTTTTTAAATCTGATGAAGATAAAAAAATAGATATTGCATCTTTAATGTTGAAAATTGATGATAAAGAAGAAATTAATAATCCAAATAATGTAAAAGTTGTAACTGATGAAAACAACTTTGCTATGTACTTTTCACGTTCGCCAATTCCATATCCAAGAGAAAAATCTACAGCAACATATTTTAAACATATTGGAATTTATGCTTTTAGAAAAGAAGCATTATTAAAATTTACGACGTTACCAATTAATAGATTGGAAGCTACAGAGAAATTAGAAAATTTACGTTTTTTAGCTAATGGAATGAAAGTGAAAATGGTAAAAACCAATCAAATTGCTATTGGGATTGATACTCCAGAAGATTTAGAAAAAGCGAATTTAATTTTTCACAAAACAAATCAATAAGTTAAAAGCTTTAATTAGTTTTTAAAATTTCGGATATTTGCAAACTAATTTTTAGAAATGGCACAAAAACCAAGCATACCAAAAGGGACTCGTGATTTTTCACCTACTGAAGTCGCGAAGAGAAACTATATATTTTCAACAATAAAACAAGTTTTTGAAGTATATGGATTTCAGCCTATTGAAACACCTTCATTTGAAAATTCTTCAACCTTAATGGGCAAATATGGAGAAGAAGGTGACCGACTTATTTTTAAAATATTAAATTCTGGAGATTATTTTGGAAAATTTATTAAAGACCTAAAGAATATTGAGTCAACAATAGAGTTTTTAGAAGATATTGTAAGAAGGATTGTTGCTGAAATTTCTGTTTCTTCTATTGAGAATGTAGGTGAATATAATGAAGTGTTTGATGAGTATTTTGATGATTTGTTGAATTCTTTTGAATATAAAGAGAAAATTGATAAAGAATTTTTTAGTGAATTTAAAAACGAATGGAAAGATAATTTTTATAAGTTTTCGTTAGAAATATTTGAAAATCAAAATAGTTACGGATTTGAATTACTTAAAAACACAATAAAATGGAGGTATATTTCATTCCTTAACTCTAGTGATTTAACCAAATCAATTTCAGAAAAAGCATTACGTTACGATTTAACAGTACCATTTGCAAGGTATGTTGTACAACACCAAAACGATATTGAATTTCCGTTTAAACGCTATCAAATGCAACCTGTTTGGCGTGCAGACAGACCACAAAAAGGACGTTTTAGAGAATTTTATCAATGCGATGCAGATGTAGTTGGAAGTAAAAGTTTATGGCAAGAAGTGGAGTTTGTACAATTATACGATGCTGTTTTTAGTAAGCTAAAATTAGCAGGAACGACTATAAAACTTAACAACAGAAAAATATTGGCTGGTATTGCTGAAATTATTGGAGAAAAAGATAAGTTGATAGATTTTACAGTCGCACTAGACAAACTTGATAAGATTGGAGAAGAAGGTGTAACTAAAGAAATGTTAGCAAAAGGAATTTCAGAAGATGCAATTAAAAAAGTACAACCATTATTTAGTTTTAATGGAAGCAATCAGGAAAAATTAAATCAATTACAAGATTTATTAGCTAAATCTGAAGAAGGAACTCAAGGAGTTGAAGATTTAAGGTTTGTAGTAAATAATATTGAAGAGCTTGGATTGCAATCGGCTAATTTAGAATTAGATGTAACTTTAGCTCGTGGGTTAAATTATTATACAGGTGCAATTTATGAAGTATCTGCACCAGAAGGTGTAAAAATGGGCTCTATTGGTGGCGGTGGAAGATATGATGATTTAACAGGGATATTTGGTTTGAAAAATGTTAGTGGAGTAGGTATTTCTTTTGGATTAGATCGTATTTATTTAGTGTTGGATGAATTAAATTTGTTTGAAGAAGTTGAATTACCAAAACCAAAAGTGTTGTTTGTTAATTTTGGAGTTGCTGAAGCAACTTATTGTATGAAGGCTTTAGTTGAATTGCGTAATAGCAATATAAAAGCTGAATTATACCCAGATAATGCTAAAATGAAAAAGCAGATGAATTATGCAAATAGGAGAGAAATACCGTTTGTAGTAATTGTTGGAGCAAACGAAATTGAGGATAAAAACTATACATTAAAAAATATGCAAACAGGTGATCAGCAAGTTTGTAATTTGGAAGAATTACTAACAATCATCACATAATTTTGAAACAAAGTTGTAAATTTGCAGGCTAAACAAGTGAAAATGTTTGAAGGTAAAAACGGAATGACAAATAAAATTGATGAAATAGGAGATGACCACGTTGGGTCTTCTGCAAAAACACCATTAAGAGCTGATGCTTTTGATATCTCTGACCAAGAAAAATTGGCTAGAATTGAAGAAAGTGTAAGAGATATTCTACATACATTAGGAATGGATTTAGAAGATGATAGTATTAAAGGAACACCAAGAAGAGTAGCAAAGGCATATGTAAATGAAATATTCAGCGGTTTAAATCCTAAAAATAAACCAAAATTATCAACATTTGATAATAATTATAAATACGGTGAAATGTTAGTTGAAAAAAACATTACAGTGTATTCAACATGTGAACATCATTTATTACCAATTGTTGGCAGAGCTCACGTAGCGTATATTTCAAAGGGTAATGTTATTGGTTTATCTAAAATGAACAGAATTGTAGATTATTATGCGAAACGTCCGCAAGTACAAGAGCGTTTAACAATGCAAGTGGTTCAGGCTTTACAAGAAACTTTAGGAACTGAAGATGTAGCGTGTGTAATTGATGCAAAGCATTTGTGTGTAAATTCTCGTGGAGTTAGAGATATTGTGAGTAGTACAGTAACTTCAGAATTTGGAGGGGAGTTTAAAAACCAAAGTACAAAACAAGAGTTTTTAGATTATATAAAAATGGAGACCGATTTTGAATAAAAAAATAGAAACATAAAAAAAGCACCCAATTGGGTGCTTTTTTTATGTTGTAAAATAAAGAAGGTTATTCTTTTTCAACTAATTTTTTAGATAAATTAAACCCTGTAAATAGACCAAGACCAGCCATTAAAAATATTGAGCCTGTATAACCTACTTCATCATCAATAACGGTATAAGCTTCTAAAATAGCACCCATAAATACACCAGCTCCAATACCAACTAATAGTACAGATAGGTTAAGGGTTAAAACTTTCCAAAGTGGTACTGATGATTTTTTTTGAGCTGCCTTTGCGCTAAAAAATATGCTGGCATCAGCTCCTTTTTCAATTAAAGCTAAACGCTCTTTATTTCTTGTTGAATAGTGTAAATAAAAGATTCCAAAAATGATAATAAATAATGACACAAATACAAATGCTACTTCCATAATATAAATTTTAAGTTTTAATGTGTTTCATTTGGTATGACGAATAATTGTTTCATTCGGTTACAAAAAAATTAAAATTAATTTAAATGTATTAAATTGTAACCACTTTAGTTGAACTGTCGTCATATAATCAAAATGAACACCAAACCAGACGAGTACTATATTAAACAAACTTTAAATGGTAACGTAAATGCTTTTTCTTTTTTAGTTGAAAAATATAAGCATATGGTGTATACGCTTACTATTAGAATTGTTAAAAGTAGGGAAGAGGCTGAAGAAGTTTCGCAAGATACTTTTGTAAAAGCCTTTAAAAATCTAGAAAAATTTAAGGGTGATTCAAAATTTTCAACTTGGATTTATAAGATCGCTTATCATGCGAGTTTAGATATTGTTAAGCGAAATAAACGATTTACGAATTCTGAAAATATTGATGATATTAATGAAGGTGACTTGGGAAATGTACAAGATGCTTTAGAATATTTACATGATAAAGAGCGAAAAAAAATAATTAATGATGCTCTTTTGAAGTTAAACGAAGATGAACGTACTATTTTAACATTGTACTATTTTGAAGAGTTACCAGTAAAAGAAATCTCAAAAATTGTAAATTTGTCGATAGATAATATTAAAACAAAATTATTTAGATCTCGAAAAAAATTAGCAACAGTTTTAAAACATGTAATTGAACCAAGAACCGTAGATTTAATATGAAAACAGATAAAAACATAGAAGAATTCACAGAGTTTATTATGAAGGAAGCAGCGGTTGAATCACCATCGCCTAATTTTCTTAATAAAGTAATGGGTTCAGTAAAGATAGAAAACGAACTGTCGTCATCTAAGGTATACCAACCATTAATATCTAAATTAGGTTGGATTGTAATTACAACTGTATTTATGGCGTTAATTATTTTTATTTTAACTGGCACTTCTTCTAATTTTAGTATAGGGTCAGGTATAGATTTTTCATATTTTGATAAACTATCTTCAATAAATATTGCTGATAAGATTCCTTTAATTCATATTTTTGAGAATATTCATTTTTCAACTACTTTTACTTTTAGTTTTGTATTCTTTTCAATGTTGGTAATTGTTCAGTTGATGGTAATTAAAAATTACGTAAACAAAGAAACAAATTCAATATAAATTACTTTTACAAGTTTAATTTAATTAGCTACTTTTGAAGCTATGAATAAATTGGCTTATTTTATAACTGTTTTAGTTATAATACTTTCTGTAAATAATATATTAGCACAAGAGAACTCTTTAAAAAAGGAAACTACTTGGGAAACTTTAAAGAAAGATGGAAATTTAATATTTGGTGGTGTAAAACATGCATATTCGAGACCTTTTAAATGGGAAAAAGATGATTGGCTTACATTTGGAGGAATAGCCATAGGCTCAGCACTGTTGTATATTTATGATGAAGAAACAAATCATTATTTTGTGAATCAAAATGAAGGTGCACCACAAATGTTAAAAGAAATAGGTTGGTATTATGGAAGCCCTCAGAACTTTTTCATGTTATCTACAGGGATATATGGATACGGACTTTTTGCTAAAAATGAAAAATTTAGGCATACAGGTGTTTTAATATTATCATCTGCAGTAGCAACTGGATTTATTCAAACAGTTCTTAAAAATGCTGTTGGTAGAGCTAGACCTTCTACAGGATTTGGCAAAAATGATTTTGATCCTTTTAGTAAAGAATCCTTTTATCACTCTTTTCCTTCAGGACACTCAATTTTATCATTCACAGCATCACATGCTATTGCTAAGCAATTTGATAACATTTGGATAAAAGGAGGTATTTATGGCGTAGGGTTAATTGCACCAATTTCAAGACTTTGGATTGATTCTCATTGGTTAAGTGACGTGGTTTTAGGGATGGTTATTAGTATCGTTATTGTTGATAGTGTTGATAATTTTTTAATTGGTAAAAAGTTACAAAAGGAAAAATCTAAAATAAGTTGGAAATTAAAGGCAAATACTAGAAGTATTGGACTAGTTGGAACTTTTTAAAGTATAATTAGAGCAATTAATTTGGTGCTAAAATATTAAACGGAAAATATGGAATATTTCTAAGTATCCAATAAACGATAATAATTACTAAAATTATGATAGGAGTTTTGGGGTGGTATAAGTAGTTGTAAATATTCTTTTTAAGTACCAGATTTAAACTTTGAACTGCTATGTGATAGCCTAAAATAAATAAGCCAAAAAAGAACAGGATGTTTTGTTGTAATACACCAATAAAGTTTAGTTGTAAAAGTTGATGTGTTGCTCGCTGACTTCCACAGCCTGGGCAATAAATACCAGTAGTTGCGTATAAAGGGCATTTAGGAAAAAAATCTACATTACTAGGATTTACAAAAAAATATAGGAATGTCAACCCTATTCCAAGTACTAACAACCCAAGATTTTTTAATTTCATTCGGTTTTATTAAAAATCCCCTCCTAAAAAAGCTAAACTCCCAATTGTAAGGGCAACAAAAAGAAAGTATAATACAATTACAATTACTCCAGAAATTAATCCCCAGTTCATCCATTTTTTAGCATCTTTAGAAGCTTGTAATGCACCTTCATAATCTCCCAATGAAAACTTAGAATTTACTTGGCTGGCAAATACAATACCTGCAATACCAAATGGTAAACAACAGAATACAGTTACTAAAATTGATTCAACAAGATAGTTTTTAGGCTGATTTTGATCCATTTTATCTATAATTAATGTTTAGGTTGTTATTGATAAAAGCGAATGTACAAAAATATTATATCGAATTTTTGATAAAATTAAAAATATAATGAATTTCACCTGCAATCTGTTTATTGGCTTCTAAATATTTTTCTGATTGGTATAAAGTGTTATCAAAGCTCTTTGGATCGTTGAATGGTAAGTGAAAGCGTTGAATAGCATCTGGTATAAACGGGCAATTTTCATCAGCATTAGAACATGTTGTTATTGCTATAAAAGGTTTTTTATTATGTTCGTTATCATATAATTTTGAAAATCCAATTATTGGGCTTAAACAATCTTCATAACTAATTAAATATTTTGGATTTTGATGAGAAAATTCTAAAATTTGAAATTTAAAGCCAACTTCTTGCAATGTTTTAACAGTGTTTCTGAAAAAAGTAGTAACGGCTGTTCCGCCAGAAAAACTATTTATATTTTTAAGTTTAAAATAATTTGCAGCATAACTACTCCAAACTTGTGCCAATTGGCTTCGCCTGCTGTTATGTGTACAGATATAATTTAAATTTAGGGTATCATTTTTTTTAAGTTCTTTTAGTATAAATAACGCAATTGATTGTAATAATTTTATTCTTTCGTTATCAATTTTTAAATCATTTAGAGCATTAGTAAAAAAATGTTCGGTATTTATTGAAACAGTTTGTAACATAGATTTTCTTTTTCTACAAAAATATTATTTTAACTTTGCAAAATGATTTCCATAAAATTAATTAAAAGTTAAGAAATGGAAAACTATTTTTTGGTAAATGTAATTATATTAAATAAAATATAAATTTTAGTAAAAAGATAATTGAATGAAGTTTAAAATAGGAGATAATGTAGCTGTATTAGATGATATAGTTAAAGGCAAAGTTGTTGAAATTACAGCTCAGGAAATTGTAATCGAATCTGAAGATGGATTTACATTTAAGTTTTTACCGAATGAGCTTGTAATTATTAAAGAAAGTCAAAAAGAGCTTTCAAAGTTTAGTGATATTTCTAATGAAATTTTGTTAGAAAAAATAAATTATTCATCTGGAAAAAGAAATAAGCCGAAATTTAAATCGGATGCTAAACCCGATGATCAGCCACCAATGGAAGTAGATTTGCATATTCATCATTTAACCAAATCTGTAAAAGGAATGGATAATTATGATATGCTGAATTTACAAATGAATGAAGCCAAGCGAAAATTAGAATTTGCTATAAAAAATAGAATTCCAAAAATTGTTTTTATTCACGGTGTGGGTGAGGGTGTTCTAAAAACAGAATTGGCTTACTTATTTAATAATTACCATGTGAAATGGTATGAGGCTTCTTTTAAAAAATATGGGTTAGGAGCTACAGAAGTTTATATTTACCAAAACCTTAGAAGCTAAGTGTAAAAACCCCAAAACTTAAATTTTCAAAGAAAATACGCTCATTATTATCATCAAATAATAACTCTGAAATGTTAATTGTATATGAATAGTTATCTGTTGATTCTAAAGTGGTTAAAATAGTAACGGTACCACTTGTTGCGATTAACTCTTTTAAAACTTGTGGAGTTGCTGGTGGTATATCTTGACAAAAATAAGTTTCTCCAATACCTTCTTTAAATATTCTATATGTTAGTGTAGTATTAGTAGGGATTTCAAATGAAGTTTCACCTTCAGTAGTTCCTAAATTTGATGAGTTTAAGGTTAGCACTAAAGTTTCTGTACTATTGCTATTTTTAATATATAAAATATATTCTCCACAACTGTTTACAGTTTCAGTAAATTCAAAAGCAGGCACATCAAAATCTCCATCATTACATGAAAATAATGAGAATGCTATAAAAAGGATAATTAATTTCTTCATTTAAATAAATTTTTCAAGACAAAAATAAGTGTTTTAACTAATTCAACGTTAAATGAAACCAACTATTTTAATTACTTTTGTATTTAATGAAAAATATATATTTAGATAACGCAGCTACAACGCCAATTTTACCTGAAGTAATTGAGGTAATAAGTAGTGCTATGACCAATTTTTATGGAAATCCATCTTCTACACATCAAATTGGAAGAAAGTCTAAAACATTGGTTGAAACGGCTCGAAAAAATATAGCAAAACAGCTAAATGCAGCTGCAAATGAAATTATTTTTACAGCAGGAGGTAGTGAAGCTGATAATTTAATATTAAGAAATGCAATAAATAATTTAGGAGTTACTACTATTATTTCTTCAAAAATTGAACATCATGCCGTATTACATACCATTAAGCAGTTAGAGAAAGAGTTTAAAATTACTATTTGTTGGGTAAATTTGAATGAAGATGGAAGTATAGATTATAAACATTTAGAAGAGCTGCTTCAACAAACTACCGAAAAGAAATTAGTGAGTTTAATGTATGTAAATAATGAGATTGGCAATTTATTAGATTTAAAAAAAGTGTCTGATTTGTGCATTGAAAATAAGGCATTATTTCATTCAGATGCAGTTCAAGGAGTTGGACATTTTAATATAAACACTCAAGAAGTTCCAATAGATTTTTTTGCTGCGAGTGCACATAAATTCCACGGACCAAAAGGCGTTGGATTTGCATACATTAGAAAAGGATTTGGGGTCTATCCAATTTTACATGGTGGTGAACAAGAGCGTGGTGCTAGAGCCGGTACAGAAAATTTGCACAGTATTTTAGGAATGGAAGAAGCTCTAAAAATTGCTTGTGAAAATTTAGAAAAGGAATCCAATGAAATTCAAAAACTTAAAAGATATTTTATCAATGAATTAAAAAATAATTTTGAAGGAATTGCATTTAATGGCTTATCTGAAAGTGAAATACAAAGCAGTTATATTATCCTAAATGTTCGTTTTTCAAAAGAATATTCGCTATTGCTTTTCAATTTAGACTTGAAAGGAATTGCTGTTTCTGGCGGAAGTGCTTGCCAAAGTGGAAGCAATAAAGGGTCACATGTGCTAAATGAGCTATTAACAGAGAAAGAGGCTTTAAAAACTTCGGTTCGCTTTTCGTTTAGCAAATTTAATACTGTTGAAGAAATAGATACTGTAATTATAAACTTAAAAAAACTGCTTAATTAATGTTGAACTATCCATTAAAATTTACACCAATATTAAAAGATAAGATTTGGGGAGGAGATAAATTAGTTGCTAATTTTAATAAAAAATCTGATTTAATTAATGTTGGAGAAAGTTGGGAAATTTCAGCTATTGAAGGAAATAATTCAATTGTTGCTAATGGGAATTTAAAAAATACGTCTTTAAAAAAATTATTAAAAACCTATAAATCAGATTTAATAGGGGAAAATAATTATGCCAATTTTGGTAATAATTTTCCACTATTAATTAAATTCATTGATGCAAAACAAGATTTATCCGTTCAAGTGCATCCAGATAATGAGTTGTCTAAGAAACGCCATAATTCGTTCGGAAAAACTGAAATGTGGTACATAATGCAAGCTGAAGAAAATGCAAGGTTGATATTAGGTTTTAAAGAAATAATTACACCAAAACAGTATGTCTCTCTTTTAGAAGAAAAAAATATAACATCGGTTTTAAATGATGTATATGTGAAAAGTGGAGACGCCTTTTTTATTGAAACCGGTACTGTGCACGCAATTGGGGCAGGTGTTGTTTTGGCTGAAATTCAACAAACATCTGATATTACGTATAGAATTTACGATTTTGATAGAGTTGATGATGAGGGGAATGAAAGAGAATTACACACTGAGTTAGCCGTTGATGCTTTAAATTTTAGCGATAAAATTAATACAGAAAGAAGTTACAGTAAGGAAATAAATATTTTAAATAGCGTTGTTAAATGCAACTATTTTAAAACCAATTTTATACCAGTTTTAGACAAGGTAGAACTGGATTATTCTAAAACGGATTCGTTCATAATTTTTATGTGTGTTGAAGGAAGTGCAGAGATTACTATTTTTAATACTTCAGAAACTATTTTATTTGGTGAAACAGTATTAATTCCTGCAATTGCAGAAACAGTAATTATAACATCAGAAAATTGTAAATTGTTAGAGATTACAGTTTAAATTACATTCACTTCAATATCCAAATCTATATCAAAATTTTCTTTAACTTTTTGTTGAATATTTTGTGCCAATTTATAAATTTCTATACCGGTAGCGTTCTTATAATTTACTAAAACAAGTGCTTGTTTAGTGTGTACGCCTGCATCACCAAAACGTTTTCCTTTAAAACCACATTGTTCAATTAACCACCCGGCAGGTATTTTTATTTCAGTTTCTGAAATAATATAATGTGGAATTTTAGGGTGTTTTTCTTGTAATATTTTAAATAAATTACTGGTAATTATAGGGTTTTTAAAAAAGCTGCCGCTATTTCCAATCTCTTCAGGATTAGGGAGTTTACTTTGTCTTATTGCAATTACAGCGTTAGAAATATCTTTAATTGTAGGTGCTACTTTATTTTTTAAAATTTCTTGAATTGCCCCGTAAGAAATAGTGGTTTTATGATTGGTTTTTGTAAGTTTAAAGGTAACGTTTGTAATAATGTATTTTCCTTTCAACTCATTTTTAAAAACAGAATTACGATACCCAAATTTACAATCTTCATTAGTAAATATTTTAGGTTTTTCAGTTTCAATTTCAAGAGCCTCTAATTGATGAAAAGTGTCTTTAATTTCAATACCATAAGCACCAATATTTTGAATAGGAGAGGTGCCAACATTCCCAGGGATTAAAGATAAATTTTCTAATCCACCATAGTTTTGAGAAATACACCAAATTACAAATTCGTGCCAATTTTCACCAGCTTCAGCCGTTACAAACACAAAATCTTTTTCAGTATCGTTTACTATAACTCCTTTTAAATTTAAATGAACTACAAGTTTCTCAATATCAGAAATTAAGAGCATATTACTACCACCTCCTAATAGAAATATATCTTTTTCAGAAGTAATTATTTCATTTAATTCTTTTATAGAACTTACTGATACAAAACGTTTGGCAGTTGCATTTATACGAAACGTATTGTATTGTTTTAAAGATATGTTTTCTTGAATTTTCAATTATCTTTTGTTGTATTCAGCAATAGCAGCTTTTAATATTTTAACAGATGAAATTAAGTCTTCCTTTTTTAAAACGTAGGCAATTCTTATTTGTTTTGTTCCAAAGCCCTCAGTTGAATAAAATCCTGCAGCAGGAGCAACCATAACTGTTTGGTTATTTAAATTAAAACCTTCTAATAACCATTGTGCAAATTTATCTGCATTATCAACAGGTAATTCTACAACACAGTAAAATGCACCTTTTGGAGATGCCACTTTAATATTTTCAATTTTGCTTAGTTCTGTGATTAAAATATCTCTTCTAGACTTGTATTCTACAGTAACTTCATCAAAGTAAGATTGTGGAGTTTCTAAGGCAGCTTCACTTGCAATAAGTGCCAATGTTGGTGGACATAGGCGGGCTTGTGCAAATTTTAGAGCAGTGTTTAACACCTCTTTATTTTTTGATACAATACAGCCAACTCTTGCCCCGCACATACTATAACGTTTCGAAACAGAGTCAATTATAATTGCGTGATTTTCTAAACCAAAGTCATGTAAAATAGATTGATGTTGTACATCATCATAAATAAATTCTCTATACACTTCATCAGCAATTAGAAACAAATCATGCTTTTTTACAATTTCGGCTAATTTTTGAATTTCTTCTTTTGAATATAAATAACCTGTAGGGTTTCCTGGGTTACAAATTAAGATAGCTTTTGTTTTTGGAGTAATTAATTTCTCAAATTCTGAAATTGGAGGTAGTGCAAAATTATCTTCAATTTTAGAAACAACAGGGACAATTGTCACTCCAGATGCTGTTGAGAACCCATTGTAATTAGCATAAAAAGGTTCAGGAATAATTATTTCATCACCAGGATCGCAAATACTTCCCATAGCAAATAACAATGCTTCAGAACCTCCTGTTGTTACAATAATTTCATCAGCAGTAACATATATTTTATGTTGCACATAGTAATTTGCTAGTTTTTGTCGGTATTGTTCTGAGCCTTCAGAACGGCCATAAGCAAGTACATCTATAGTGTTATTTTTTATTGCTTCAAGCGCAACATCAGGTGTTTTTATATCTGGCTGACCAATATTTAAATGAAATACTTCAATGCCTTTCTTTTTAGCATTTTCAGCATATGGAACCAATTTTCTAATTGGTGATTCCGGCATATTTTTTCCTTTCCTTGAGATACTTGGCATATTTGTAAGCTGTATTAAAATTTAGGTAACAAAATTGCGAAATAAATTTTAAAATTCGTAGCTTTTAACTGAATTTGTTAAAGGTTAAAGTTTTCATAAAAATTGTGTAGTAATTACTTGTTTTTGTAGTTTACTTAGAATTAATAATTTGTTATGTATTGATTCAAAAATATAGTCATATTAGTTGTTTTGTTATACTGCTGTTTTGTTTTAAAATAAGCATGGCTCAAGGTGATTTTAAATTCATTAATAATGCGAGAAAACAAATAATTTCATTTAAACTAATTAATAATTTAGTCGTATTCCCAATTGAAGTTAATGGGAAAAAGTTAAACTTTATATTAGATTCTGGAGTTGGTACCACTATCTTATTTAATATCAACAATAAAGATTCTTTACAACTAAATAATGTAAAGAAGATTAAACTTAGGGGGTTAGGAAGTGAAGATGCAATTGATGCTGTTTTATCTAGAGGAAATAAATTTATGTTTAAGAATATTTTAAGCGCTAATGAAAATTTATATGTTGTTTTTGATGAAAGTTTTGATCTTTCATCTAAGCTTGGAATTACAGTTCATGGTATTATTGGTCATGAAATTTTTAAAGATTTTGTTGTTAAAATTAATTATGGATTAAGAAAAATATCGTTCTATAATTCTGAAGATTATATTCATAATAATTGTAAAAAATGTGAAACTTTTAATATTGGCTTCCATAATTTGAAGCCATACATTAATGTTGGTATTAAGTTATCTTTTTCTTCAGAAAAAATTACACCAGTAAAATTATTGATTGACTCTGGAGGTAGTGATGCAATGTGGCTGTTTGAAAATACGCATCCTGATATTTTACCTCCAGAGAAGTTTTTTATAGATTTTTTAGGAGAAGGTTTAAGTGGTGTTATTTATGGTAAAAGAGCATATGTTAATAGTATTGTTTTAGGTAAATTTGAGTTGAAAAACCCAACAGTTTCATTCCCAGATTCGTTATCTATTGTTCATGCACTTAAATTTAAAGAACGAAACGGAAGCATTGGTGCTAATATATTAAAACGTTTTACCGTTACATTTGATTATAAGAAGGGTAAAATAACCTTAAAAAAAGGAAGTTCATTTAAAGAACCTTTTAGGTACAATATGAGCGGAATTGAATTAGTGTATAACGGAAAATTATTGGTAAAGGAGCACGACTTTACAAGTGTAGACTTATCTAGCAATCAAGAAAGCACACAGCAAAACAGAATTATTTTAGATTATAATTATAAGTATAGTTTTAAGCCTACGTATAAAATTTTTAAAGTTAGTAAGGGTTCCCCAGCATATTTAGCAGGTTTAGAGGTTAATGATATTGTAATTAAGATTAATGGAAAGTATACTTACAATATGAAGTTAGGAGAAATAGTTGAGAAATTTTATCAGAAAGAATATAAAAAAATAAATTTAGTAGTTGAAAGAGGTGGGAAAAATTATCAATACCAATTTCAATTAAAAAATATGTTGAAATAAAAAAGCATTGAATTAATTCAATGCTTTTTTATTTTGTCACAATATTCATTTATTTTAATGAACCTATCATATCTTCTGGTTTTACCCATTCATCATATTCTTCAGCAGTAACATATCCTAAACGAACAGCTTCTTCTTTTAATGTAGTTCCGTTTGCGTGAGCAGTATTTGCTATTTCAGCAGCTTTGTAATACCCAATTTTAGTATTTAAAGCGGTAACCAACATTAGTGAGTTGTTTACTAGCTCGTTAATACGTGTATAATTTGGTTCAATACCAACAGCACAATTTTCGTTAAAACTTAAACAAGCATCACCTAATAAACGAGCAGATTGTAAAAAGTTTGTTGCCATAACAGGCTTAAATACATTTAACTCATAATGACCTTGTGTTCCACCAACAGTAATTGTAACATCATTTCCCATTACTTGAGCACAAACCATAGTTAAAGCTTCAGATTGTGTTGGGTTTACTTTTCCAGGCATAATTGAACTTCCTGGCTCATTTGCAGGTATAATTAATTCTCCAATACCAGAACGTGGACCAGAAGCCATCATTCTAATATCATTTGCAATTTTGTTAAGGGAAACAGCTAAAAGTTTTAAAGCGCCATGGCTTTCAACAATAGCATCGTGTGAAGCTAAAGCCTCAAATTTATTTTCGGCAGTTATAAAAGGTAATTCAGTAAAATCAGCTATTTTTTTAGCAACTAAAACATCGTATCCTTTAGGTGTGTTTAATCCTGTACCAACTGCTGTACCACCTAAAGCTAATTCAGCTAAATGTGGTAATGTGTTTTTTAATGCTTTTAAGCCGTGATTTAATTGAGAAACATAACCAGAAAATTCTTGACCAATAGTTAAAGGAGTAGCATCCATTAAATGTGTACGGCCAATTTTTACAACATCTTTAAACTCTTCAGATTTTGCTTGTAGTGTATCTCTTAAACTTTCAACTCCAGGAATTGTAGTCTCAATAATCATTTTATAACAAGCAATATGCATTCCAGTTGGGTAGGTGTCATTACTTGATTGTGATTTGTTAACATCATCATTTGGTTGGATCACTTTTTCACCTTCTCCAATAACTCTTCCAGCAATTTCTTGAGCACGATTTGCAATAACTTCATTGCAATTCATATTGCTTTGTGTACCAGATCCTGTTTGCCAAATGACTAACGGAAATTGGTCATCTAATTTTCCTTCTAAAATTTCATCACATACTTTTGAAATTAAATCTCTTTTGTCTTCAGGTAGAACACCTAAATCACAGTTTGCATGTGCAGCTGCCTTTTTTAGATATGCAAATCCGTAAACTACTTCTAAAGGCATTGAACCTGCAGGTCCAATTTTGAAGTTATTTCTTGAACGTTCAGTTTGAGCTCCCCAATACTTGTCAGCAGGAACTTCAACATTTCCCATGGTGTCCTTTTCTATTCTATATTTCATACTATTATATTTATCAAAAAATTATGAATTACAAAGTTACTAATTATAGCTTTTTAAGCTATTCAAAGGTGCTGCTTTTTTTTTGGTTATTTAGTGAGAAAAGTCACTTAGAAAAAAAATAAAAAGAAGTGCGATTAATTAAAAATAAATATTAGTTTTGTAAAAAACAAAAAACATCTTTCAAAGATTATGGATTTATCACAATTTTCAGGATTTTTAGTATTCTTAACAGTTTTCACAATGGGATTTTGGTTAATGATTTTTTTAATCACATTTATTATTCCTTATTGGTTAGTAGGGTACTTTAGAGAATCTTGGAAATATAGAAATGAAGGAAAAGTCGAAGCAAAAAAAGAATAATTAAATATAATATATTTTAAAAAAAGGAGCAATTAATTAATTGCTCCTTTTTTTATGTTAAAACATTCCACCATTTTCTCTATTGTAGCCTCCTTGGGATCTTTCTCTTTTTTTCTTTTGATTAAATCGATATGTGAAATTTAATAAAATTTGTCGTTCTCTGTATCTAAATTCACTTTGTGATATTGTATTTTCTGTAAAAGTTGTTGATTCATGTTTACGAGAGTTTAATAAGTCACTAACATTTAAAGAAATTGTTCCTTTCTCTTTCAATATATCTTTACTAAAAGCTAAGTTTATGCTTACCATTGCTTCTCTTTTAGATAATGCAGTTTCAGACGGTCCTCTGTACATAGCTCTTGTTTGCCAATCAATTTTTCCAGGCAGTGTAATTCGTGAATTAAAACGAGTAAACCAGCTTGTATCTTTTGAATCGTAATTAGTACCGTTAAACTCGCCATTAGTTTCATATTTATAAATGTTAAAACTATTTGATATTTTCCACCATTTAAATGGGTTGTAATTGGCTGTGAATTCAAATCCATATCTGTCTTGTGTACTTAAATTGATAGGGCTTCTAACAATAACAAGTGTTAAGTCTGGGTTTAAGTCTGGGTCTGTATCAGGATTTTCAGCATCAAAAATGATTGTATTACCATTGTTATCTCTAAATTCTTCTATTTGTACCATTTCAATATTATTTTTACTATGTTGATAATAAATAGAAGAGTTTAAAGTAAACTTAGCCCATTTTTTTAAATAGCTAAAATCAATTGAGTTGGTGTATGTTGGATCTAAATTTATATTCCCTTTTCTAATGTATGTTTCACTTATTTGTGATTCAAAAGGATGTAAAAAATAGTGATGAGGTCGTCTTATTCGCTTACTATACCCAATTGTAGCACTTTCAAATTCATTAAATTCTAATCCTAAATTTACTGTAGGGAAAAATTCAGAAAAACGTTCGTTAAAATTCTCATTGGTTTCAGAAAAATTAATTTTTCTATCTGTAGTTTCCATTCTTAAACCAAACAAATATGAAAATTTATTTATTTTACGCCCATATTGTGTGTAAAGAGAATAAATGTTTTGTTCAAAATTTAAGATGTTAGAGAAATTAGTATTATTTATATATTGATTGGTAATTTTATCAAAATCTTCAACTAAATAATCAACAGTTAATTCGTTTAAATCAGCTTTAAAGCCAAATTCAAATTGTGAATTTTCACTTATTGGATATACATAATCTCCTTTGAAGAGTACATCTTTTGACTTTTCATCGGTTGAATTTCTTTCAGGGAAATTTTCAATATATGAAGGGAGTATTTGAGAATTTGTAATTAAAGCATTACTATTTTCAGTTGTTTCTCCATACTGAAAATCTAACATTAATTTGTGCCCTTCTTTTTTGAAATCTTGTGTAAAGTTTAGTGAATATTCAATGGTTTTATCTTTTTCTTTTTCTGTTTCAATTCGCTCATTACTTAATGTTAAAATTTGATTCAAATCAAGTTCATCACTAATATTAGCGGATAGGTCTGTTCCATTTGATGTGTTGTATAAAACAGTTCCTATAATTGAGCTTTTTTTAGTTAAATAATATTCAACACCAAACCGTGTGTTAAAACTATTTTTTTCTCTGTTATAGTCTATAACTTCATTTCTATATTTTGGTGTTAATGCTAGAGGGTTTAAATTAATTACATTATTAGATGAACTTCCAGGTGCATTTCTATAATAATATCCTGTAGTAGTAAAGAAATTTAATTTTTTTGACCTGAAATTTAAATTGGCCGACCCACCAAAGTAATCGGGATTTCCGGCAGTTGATGTAATAGAACCGTTAAAGCCTAAGGCTTTTCCTTTTCGTAGTATTATATTCAATATTCCAGCAGTTCCTTCTGCGTCATAACGAGCTGATGGACTTGTAATTACTTCAACTTTTTCAATTGCATCAGCGGGTAGTTGACGTAAGGCATCTGTACTGCTTAAACCAACTAATCCAGAAGGCTTTCCGTTTACCAAAATTCGTACATTTTCGTTACCTCGTAAACTTACATTTCCTTCAACATCTACAGAAACAGAAGGAACATTATCTAACACGTCAGATGCGGTACCACCTTTAACAGTCATATCTTTACCAACATTGTAAATTTTCTTATCTAAACGTATTTCAACAGTACTTTTTTCAGCAATAATTTCAATTTCATTTAAAGACTGAGCATTTATTTCTAAAAAAATAGTTCCTAAATTTAAATCCGTATTAATGATTTTATTTTTGAAGGTTTTTGTTTTAAAAGAGATAAACTCAGCAGAAATAGTATAAGTTCCTTTAGTTACTTCAATTTCAAACTCTCCTTTTTCATTTGTAATTCCACCAGTAATTTTTTCCCCATTTAAAGGGGTAAATATAATGGTTGCATATTCTAAGGATTGTTTGGTTTCTTTGTCGATAATTTGACCAGTGACTGAAACTTGATTTATATTATTTCGTCCTTGTTGAGCAATTGAATTTATTGATAAAATTGCACAAAAAATGAGAACTATAATTTTATTCATTAATGATTATTTTTAATGTTTAATTTGAAGTGGCAAATGTAATTATTATAAGAATAAAACTATGTTAACGCTACGTATAGATTGTAGGTTTTTTAAGTTGAAATTTTTTAAAAAAAAGTTTATAAAATAGTTTTGATAAGTTCCGGTGGTCTACCAATAACAGCTTTTCCATTGTTGATAACAATAGGTCTTTCTATTAATTTTGGATTTTCTGACATTGCAGTAATAATTTCAGAATTTGAAAGTGTTTTTCCCTTGTAATTTTCTTTCCAAATAGCTTCATTTTTACGCACTAAATCTATTGGTAAAATTCCTAATAGTTTTATAATCTCAGTAAGTTCACCTTTTGTTGTTGGAGTGTCTAAATAATTAATAGTTTCAAAATCTAATTTAGATGCTTCTAGGATAGCTAAGCCCTGTCGGCTTTTACTACAACGTGGATTGTGATATATTTTCATAAATTTACTTTGTAAGGTTGGAATTAGTAGTTTGGTTTGATTTCTTTTTTATCAAAATCTATTCTTCTATCTTTTTTACTTTGATTAAATCTATACGTAAATGATAAAATAATGGTTCTGTATTTATTTTCAATCAAGCTTTTTGAAAAATAATTAGTGTCAAAACGGTCACGATCAGTTACTCTAGATTTAAATATATCATCAACGGTTAAACTTATTGTTGCGTCTTTATTGAATACATCTTTATTAATGGCAGCACTAGCAAATGTATATGCTTTTCTTGTAGAAAAGGCCCCTTTAGAGTCTGTGTAATGTTTGGCATTTATTTGAAAATTAAAAACAGTTGGTATTTTTAGCTGTGCAAGTAAACTAAAATTAGCTTCTAATTTTGAATTTTCAAAATCTTTTAAAATAGTTTCGTTGTTTGTATTAATGGTTTCAAACGTACCAGTTTGATCAAAATTATATACTGTTGCGTATGTTGTAAAGTTTAATGCATTAGAGACTTTAAATGATGATGTAATGTCTATTCCATATCTTTCAACTTTCCCTATGTTTCTAGGAGTAGTTATAATTTTTGGTACGCCATTAATAAATTCACCAGTTTCATAGGTTACATTTTGCCACCAATCATTAAACCTCCAGAAGAAGAGTGAAGACGAAAATGTAATTTTTTCATTAGAAAAAACATATGATAAATTTGAATAGTTAAAATAAATTGGATTTATATTTTCATTACCAATAAAAGAAGATGTTTCACTTACCTTTTCTTCAAAGGGCTGCATTAAGGATGGAGTTGGTCTGTGTATTCCTTTTTTGAAGCTTACACTTAAACTATTAGCATCATTAAATACATAATCTAAAGAGGCGGAGGGAAATAAATCGTTGTATTTTTTATGTTGTATGGTGTTTAAGTTTAAATAATCTATAGTTGTTTCTACAAACTCAGCCCTTAAGCCAGCATTGAAATATAATTTTTCACTTTCAAATTCATAGTCAATATATCCTTGATGAATATTTTCTGAATAATCAATATTATTATTAATAGCTGTTGCTCCAGTATATATAAATGGAACTTTACCTTTTTCATTACCATACCCAATTGATAAATATGCATTTTTACTAAAAGGTGTTTGGTAGCTAATATCAAAAATTGTATTTATTAACTTAACGGACTCTATATATTCTTCATCGGTAAAATCTACATTAGAGTTAGTTACACTATTATCATATTTTTCTTCGTCATTTGTATACGTAAAAAAGGAAGTTAATTTTCGCCCTTCTTTTTTGAAATGATGTTCAAAGTCAGCTACAAGTTCAATAATTTCATTGGTGAAATCACCAAGGTACTTTCTTTCGTTTGAAGAAGTCTCAATGTTTGAAGCATCAAAAAAAGTAGTGTTAGTTAAACTGCTATTATCATAGTTTAAATTTGAATAATTTAAACTAGTTGTTAATGTTGTATTTTCTGAAATGTAAAAATCTGAACCAATAGTACTTGTAAAAGTTGTACGTTTATTATTAAAATTACTATTTTCATTTAAAAAAGAAGTAGTAATCCCATTGTTAAAGTATTGATTTTCAAAACTTGCAACAGTAATTGGGTTACTGTGGCTGTATGACGTATTGGTAAAGAAATTGACACCTTTTGATTTATGATTAAGAGTTAGTAAACCTCCATAATAATCCTTCACTCCTCCTGAAGTTGTTATAGATGCATTTAAGCCATCTCCTTTTCCTTTTTTTAGCGTTATGTTTATAATTCCCGTTGCAGAAGCTTTGTATTTTGCACCTGGATTTGAAATAACTTCAATTTTTTCTATAGACCCCGCAGGCAATGATTTTAAAGCTTCAGATTTTGTTAATGAAGATGTTCTTCCATTAATCATAATTGTAGCTTGTTGTCCTCTTATTGAAATTTCACCTTCAGGGTTTACTGATACAGATGGTATATTATTTAATATATCTGTGGCAACACCACTTGATGATGAAATATCTTTACCAACATTATATACTATTTTGTTGTGTTTGAATTCTAATGTGCTTTTTTCTCCAATAATTTCAATTTCTGGTAAATTTTCTATATCGATTTCTAATTGAATAGTACCAATATTTAAACTTCGTGTTATTAATGAAATATTTAGGCCTTTTGTTTTGTAAGATAAAAATTCAACAGTAGCATTGTAATTTCCTTTTTCAACATCAATAGAAAATTTTCCTTTTCTATTTGTAATTGCGCCACAGTTCATGTGACTAGAGTCAATACTTTTAAAGATAATTGTTGCATATTCTAGGGGTAAATTTGTTGAGCCATCAACTATTTTACCAGATATTGTATAAAGGGGATTATTTTTTTGTTGGCCAATTATAAGTGAAGGGAGAATTATAATCAACGCTAAAAATAGTCTTCTCATATAAAAACTTTAATTAATAATTCGTAGCAATTTATTTATTGTAGTTTTCTTAACAAAAACTTAATCTTTTCTCAAGCGTAAAAATACATATTATTGTCAATAAATAACATTTTATGTAAAATAATTTACTATTCATTGTAAATTTTTTAAAAGATGAAGTTTTAAATTAGAATTCAATTTTATAATTTTGTAATAATTTCTTAAGCTGAAGAGGGTTCTTATAATGTATTCCGTGTATATTTAGTTTTTTTGAAGCTTCAACATTTTCATAATTGTCATCAATAAAAATTGCCTTCTCTGGAGTAATATGATACCTATTTAATATAATATGATAGATTTTTGAGTAAGGTTTTCTTGTTTTTTCTTGACCAGAAACTATTACGCCATCAAAATTTTTAAAAAAGGGGAATAATTCTAATGCTTTATCCCATTTCTCTGCACTCCAATTTGTTAAAGCATATATTTTATAATTTTCAGAAGCTTTTAATTTATGAAATAGTTCAACATTTTCAGTTATTGAACCAGAGAACATGTTTGGCCATTCGTCATAAAATAACCGAATCCAATTTTCGTACTCAGGAAATTCTGTAACTTTAATTTTTATAGCTTCATCAATAGTTCTACCGCCATCTTGTTCAATATTCCATTCGGATGTACATACAGTATTTAAAAACCATTGTACTTTTTCTTCATTGCCGTTAAAAACTTTTCTATATACATATTCTGGTTTCCAGTCAACTAAAACACCACCTAAGTCAAAAATAATAGTATCAATTTTGTGTTTCATTATAATTCGTTTGGGTTTCTATTTTGACCTTGCTGCATTAAATATGCTTTGATAAATGCATCAATTTCACCATTCATTACAGCATCTACATTGGCAGTTTCATAAGCAGTTCTAACATCTTTTACTAATTTATAAGGATGAAATACGTAATTTCTAATCTGAGATCCAAACTCAATTTTTAGTTTTCCGGCTTCAATTTCATTGCGTTTTTCGCGTTGCTTTTGCAATTCAATTTCATACAATTGAGATTTTAGTAATTGCATAGCTTTTGTTTTATTCTCTAATTGTGAACGAGTTTCAGAATTTTCAATAACAATTTCAGATGGTTTATGGCGTAATCTAACAGCAGTTTCAACCTTATTTACATTTTGACCACCAGCACCACTTGAGCGCATTGTTTCCCATGTTATATCAGCAGGATTGATATCAATTTCTATACTGTCATCAGCTAATGGATATACATAAACAGAAGCAAATGTGGTATGACGTTTTGCATTGCTGTCAAATGGAGAAATTCTCACCATACGATGTACACCATTTTCACCTTTTAAATACCCAAAAGCGTATTCACCATCAATTTCTAACGTAACAGTTTTAATACCAACAACATCGCCTGCCTGAAAATTTAGTTCTTTAACTTTGTAACCTTGTTTTTTGCTCCACATTAAATACATGCGCATTAACATTTGCGCCCAATCACAACTCTCAGTTCCACCAGCACCAGCAGTTATTTGAAGTACGGCACTTAAAGGATCACCTTCATCAGAAAGCATATTTTTAAACTCTAAATCTTCAATTAATTGAATCGTGTTGTGATAAAGTTTTTCTATTTCCTCTTCGGAAGCTTCGCCTTCAGCATAAAATTCTAACAAAATGGTAACTTCATCAAAGTTTGTTACAACTAAGTTATAATCTTCAACCCATTTTTTCTTAGAGCGAAGGGTTTTCATAAGTAGTTCAGCTTCCTTAGGGTTGTTCCAAAAATTAGGATTCGCAGTTTTTTCTTCTTCGTTTGAAATTTCAATTATTTTCTTGTCAATTTCAAGGTAAGTTTTTAACTTGCCAATGCGTACTTGTAAAGTATTTATATGTTCGTTAGCTATCATTTCTATAATTAAGAAATACAAAAATAACCTTTCATTTTTAAAATATGCAAATAAATTTAATAAGCGATACAGTTACAAAACCAACTAAAGGAATGTTAGAAGCTATGATGAGTGCTGATGTTGGTGATGATGTGTTTAAGGCAGACCCTACAGTTAATAAACTTCAAGAAAAAATTGCAAAGCTATTTGGAATGGAAGCAGCTTTGTTTTTTCCTTCAGGAACTATGGCAAATCAGGCTGGAATAAAATTACATACACAACCTGGTGATAAAATGTTTTGTGACAAATGGGCTCACGTATACAACTTTGAAGGAGGTGGTCCAGCTTTTAATGCAGGAGTAACTTCGTATTTAATTGATGGAGATAGAGGGATGTTTACAGCAAAGCAGTTGAGTGAAGCTGTTTCTGGTGGAAGATCAGACATACATACGCCATATTCTAGGTTAGTTGCACTTGAAAATACAACAAATAAGGGTGGTGGTGCTTGTTGGAGTTTTGAAGAAATTTTAAAAATTAGAAAAGTTTGTACCAAAAATGATTTAGCATTTCATTTAGATGGTGCACGATTATTTAATGCAATGGTGGCTAAAGGTGAAACACCGAAACAATATGGTGAAGTTTTTGACACGATATCAATATGTTTATCTAAAGGGTTAGGAGCACCAGTTGGATCATTATTATTAGGTACTAAAAAGCATATGGAACAAGCTTTGAGAATACGAAAATTATTTGGTGGTGCTATGCGTCAGGCTGGTTATTTGGCAGCTGCTGGGATTTACGCACTTGATCATAATATTGATAGATTAGCAATTGACCACACACGGGCAAAAATAATAGGTGCAGCGTTACAAAATTGTGCATTAATAAAAAATGTAGAACCTATTGAAACTAATATTGTTATTTTTAATGTAATAGATTCAATTAATGAAAAAGATTTTATAAGCCGTTTAAATGATGCAGGGATTGAACTTATTTCTATGGGGCAAGGGAAATTACGGATGGTAACTCATTTAGATTTTACAGAAGAAATGTTGGAAAGTGTAGTGCATACAATTGAAAATATTTAAATTTAAAGAATGATAAATATAAAAAGAAGCTTATTTATTTTATTTATAATAATGGGCATAACAGGATTTTCTCAATCTAAAATTGACAAAATATTAACAGAAATATCGACAGCAACTTCAGCAAATAGAATTGAGAGAGATGTTAAAACACTTGTTGATTTTGGAACAAGGCATACATTATCAGATACAATTTCAGCAACAAGAGGTATTGGAGCTGCACGTCGTTGGATTAAATTAGCTTTTGAAAAAGTTTCTAGTGAGTGTAATAATTGTATTGAAGTTAGTTATCTGGGTGATGTTGTAAAGGCAGATGGAAGAAGAATAATTAAGGATACCAAAGTAGTAAATGTTATGGCAATTCAGCGTGGTACTTTATATCCAAACAATTATGTAATTATGTCAGGGGATATTGATTCTCGTGTTACTGATCCAAATGATTTTACTTCAGATTCGCCCGGCGCAAATGACAATGCTACAGGAATGGCAGGAACTATTGAAGCTGCACGAATTTTAAGTAAATATAAGTTTCCGGTTTCAATAATTTATGTTGGTTTATCTGGGGAGGAACAAGGGTTGTATGGAGGTAAAATAATGGCTAAATACGCAAAAGATAATGATTGGAATATTATAGGAGTTCTAAATAATGATATGATTGGGAATATTCATGGGATTGATGGAGTAATTGACAATAGTACTTTTAGAGTTTTTTCCGAAGCCATTTCAATGAAAACAACTGATAAAGAGCGTAATAGGATGAGGTATTATGGAGGAGAAGTAGATGGTCCTTCACGCCAACTAGCACGTTATGTAGATAAACTTACGGATGCATATATGACTAATTTAGATGCAATTATGGTTTATAGATTAGATAGGTTTGGTAGAGGAGGTCATCATAGACCTTTTAATGATGAGGGATTTACAGGAGTTAGAATTATGGAAACTCATGAAAATTATAATCGTCAGCATCAGGATATTAGAGTTGAAAATAATATCAAATATGGCGATGTATTAGAGGGGGTGAATTTTGATTATGTAGCAAAATTAACTGCTGTAAATTGTTTAACATTAGCATCGTTAGCTGCGGCACCTATAGCACCTAAAAATATTATGATTGCTGGAGCTGTTCAACCTTCAACAAGGTTAAAATGGGATACCCCTGATGATGAAAACATTATTGGGTATAAAATTTATTGGCGTGATACAACTTCTCCACAATGGAACAACAGTAGGTTCGTTGGTAAAATAAGTGAGTACACGTTAAATAATATTGTAATTGATAATTTTTTATTTGGAATTGCAAGTGTGAGTAAAAATGGTGCTGAGAGTTTAATTCAATTTCCTAGAAAGTTAATTCCGAATGGGATGTAAATAAGTGTAGAATTTTTCGACTTACTTTATAAAATATTAAAGAATGAAAAAATCAATATTAATTGTACTGTTGTATTTTTTAACAGTTACTAGCTTTTATTCACAATCTACTTTAACAAAAAAATCAAAAATGTCATATAAATTAGAAACAGCAACTATAGCAAATGGTTGTTTTTGGTGTACAGAAGCAATTTTTCAACGTTTAAAAGGTGTTGAGAGTGTTACCTCAGGTTATTCAGGAGGAACTATTAAAAATCCTACGTATAAAGATATTTCTACAGGAACAACAGGTCATGCTGAAGTTATTCAGCTAACATTTAACCCTGAAATAATTTCATTTCAAGAAATTTTAGATGTATTTTTTAGTACGCATAACCCAACAACTTTAAACAGGCAAGGATATGACAGAGGAACACAGTACAGGTCAGCTATTTTTTATCATTCAGAAGCACAAAAAATAATTTCAGAGACCTTTATTTCTAATTTAAATGAGGCAAAATTTTTTGACAATCTTATAGTTACTGAAGTTACAAAATTTGATGTTTTTTATAATGCAGAAGAATACCATCAAAATTATTACAATAACAATAAAACGCAAGGATATTGTATGGCAGTTATAAACCCTAAATTAGAAAAGTTTATAAAAAAGTATAAGTCAAAATTAAAGAAGCAATAATATTGAAGTTTTAATTGTTATAGTTTGTATAAAATTATTTTAATGAATAAAAAATACAAATTACTTTTGTTGAGCATACTCTTTGATGGAATTGGAATGCTTTCGTTTGTACTCCCATTTGTTGGTGAGTTTTCTGATGTTGTTTGGGCACCACTTTCGGCCTTTTTAATTTATAAAATGTATGAAGGTGCAGAAGGTAAAATAGGTAGTTTAGTATCTTTTGTTGAAGAATTAGGTATTTTTGGAACTGATTTTCTTCCCACTTTTACTTTAACATGGTTATATAAATATGTAATTAAAAAAGAAAAGAAAGATTAATTTTCTTTAAAAAAGCGTTTGAATCCCATCCTTATCAACATTTTTTTTGTAAAAAAATTCCAGAAGAAATTAAATTGCCCAAAAAAGAAACCTACTAACGGCAATGTAAGTTGGTAAATAAAGAAAATTAAAATAATTCGTACCGGCCAAAATAACCAGGGGTTTGTTGTTTCGTAGTCTAAGCCTATAAATTCTGTAAACGGCCTAGCTATCCATGCCGCAAAAGAACCATTTACTGAAAAAGCAATTATGATTAATAGAACTTGAAAGTTTGAAGTTAATCCCCAACGTTGTTTTAATTTTTCCATTTGTTATAAATTCGAGGCAAAAGTACACTTATATTTTAAAAATGAAAACTAAAATTTAAAAAGGGTAAGTTGTAATTGTAATGCATAAAATATATAAAAAGAAATATCGTTTTAATTGTATTGGCATAAACTTTGAAGTTTTGGTTTGTTAATCTTTTAAAATTTTATTATGAAAAAAATATGGATACTTACAGTCGTAATTTTTAGTGGTTTTTTAACAATGAGTTCTCAAGAAATCTCAAATCATGCAATTGGAGTTAGATTTGGTGATAATGATGGTTTTGGAGGAGAAATTTCTTACCAACGACAATTATCTGAAATCAATAGGGTTGAAATTAACTTGGGTTATAGAGATCATAAAGATTTTAACGCGTTTAAATTAACAGGGATATATCAATGGGTTTGGAATATAGATGGTGGCTTTAGTTGGTATGCTGGTTTTGGCGCGGGAATAGGTTCATGGAGTTATTCTAACGGATTTATTTCTGATGCTGATGAAGGTGTTTTTGTAAATGCTGATGGTAATGTTGGTATTGAATATAATTTTAAAGCCCCAATATTAATTTCAATAGATTTTAGGCCAGAAATTGGTATTATTGGTGATTATGGTAAAGATACTGATTTGGATTTAGCGCTATCAATTAGATACCAATTCAATTAAATTTACGTTTTTTTGATAAAAAGCACCTAGTGTGCTTTTTTTTATGCAAAAAAAGCACGTGCTTTTTGAGGATTTTTTTATCTTTCAACGAATTTTAAAATACTTAGATGAAAAAATTAGCATTACATTGGCAAATATTACTAGGAATGGTTGCAGGTGTATTAGTAGGATTACTAATGACACAGTTTGATGGAGGTAAAGAAATAGTTCAAGATTGGATAAAACCATTTGGTAAAATATTTATAAATGCTTTAAAACTAATTGCTGTTCCATTAATATTGGCATCACTTATAAAAGGTGTTTCCGATTTAAAAGATATTTCAAAACTATCTGCAATGGGAGGACGTACTATTGGTATTTATGTAATCACTACAGTAATAGCTGTTTCTATAGGATTGGTTTTAGTAAATGTTATTAAGCCGGGTAATTCAATTTCAGCAGAAACTCGTCAAGAATTAGTGCAAAATTATAGTGGTAACACAGTTAAATATAAGGCGGAAGCTGCAAAGCAACAAGAAAGTGGCCCTTTACAGGCATTGGTAGATATTGTTCCCGAAAATATTTTTGGAGCGGCTTCAGAAAATAAAAACATGCTTCAAGTTATATTTTTCGCTTTAATTTTTGGGATTGGATTAATATTAATTCCTGAAGAAAAATCAAAACCTGTTAAAGACTTTTTTGATGGGTTTAATGAAGTTATCTTAAAAATTATTGACCTTATTATGCTAGCAGCACCATATGGTGTTTTTGCACTTTTAGCAGCCTTGGTTGTAGAATCACCAAGTGTAGATTTATTTAAAGCATTAGTTTGGTATGCATTTACTGTAATTTTAGGGTTATTTTTAATGATTTTGTTCTACAATTTAGTAGTATGGTTAGTCACTAAAAAGAGCCCTTCAACTTTTTTAAAGGGAATTTCTCCAGCGCAATTATTAGCGTTTTCTACAAGTAGTAGTGCTGCAACTTTACCTGTAACTATGGAAAGAGTTACAGAGCATTTAGGTGTAGATGAGGAAGTAAGTAGTTTTGTGCTACCAATTGGAGCAACTATTAATATGGATGGTACAAGTTTATACCAAGCAGTAGCGGCAGTATTTATCGCTCAGGCTTTTGGAATGGATTTATCTTTAGGAGTTCAATTAGGTATTATTGTTACAGCAACTTTAGCAAGTATTGGCTCGGCAGCTGTACCTGGAGCAGGTATGGTAATGTTGGTAATTGTTTTAGGACAAGCAGGGATTCCTGAAGCAGGTTTAGCATTAATTTTTGCAATAGATAGACCTTTAGATATGATGCGAACTACTGTTAATGTTACAGGAGATGCATCAGTTTCAATGATAGTTGCAAAGTCGTTAGGCAAGCTTCATAAACCAAAAGTAAAAGATTGGGATGATAATTACCCGAAAAAATAAAACAAAAAAAAGAGGAGTTGATAAGCTCCTCTTTTTTTTTAAGTTAAAATTCTAAAAATCTATTTATTACTTCAGAAGAAGCAATCATACATTTTTCTTTTTTACCATACCATTTATAACGATTTTTTGCAATGTAATTATACACCCAATCCCGTATAAATCTTGGGATTAATATGAAGCCATAGAGTAATTTATAACTACTATTTAATTGCTTTGCAATTTTCAAAGCAGCTGTAGATTTCTCATAAACGGTATTATTTTCAATAAGTATAATAGAATCTAAGGTTATTTTTTTTGTTTGGAACTGTAACAAAATTTCTTTTGCGGCGTCTGATTGAAGTGAGGCAAATAAAAATTGAGATTTTTTATCGTGTTTGATAATAAAATTAACTGATGAATTGCATAAGTTACAAACACCATCAAAAAGAATAATTGATTTGCCATTAAAATTGTTCACGAAACAAAGTTACATTTTATTAGTAGAATCGTCTTTTAACAAAATATTAATAACAACTTTCAAGAGCAATTCATAATTTCGTTTAAAACAAGCAACCAAATGATTAAGATTGAAAAACTACACAAATCTTATCCGATAGGAAAAGACTCACTCCATGTATTAAAGGGGTTAGATTTACATATTAAAGAAGGCGAATTTGTATCTATTATGGGGTCATCAGGTTCAGGAAAATCTACACTTTTAAATATTGTAGGATTATTAGATGGCCATGATGAAGGAAACTATTATTTAAACGGACAATTAATTGAAAATTTAGATGAGAAAAAAGCAGCAATTCTTAGAAACAAATTTTTAGGTTTTGTGTTTCAATCATTTAATTTAATTACTTATAAAAATGCATTAGAAAATGTAGCTTTACCATTATACTATCAAGGAATAAGTAGAAAAGAACGCCAAGAAACTGCATTAAAATATTTAGATAAAGTTGGCTTAAAAGAAAGAGCAAATCATTTACCTAGTGAGCTTTCTGGAGGTGAAAAACAACGTGTAGCAATTGCGAGAGCATTAGTTACCAACCCGAAAGTTGTGTTGGCTGATGAACCTACTGGAGCGTTAGATTCTGGTACTTCACATTCGGTAATGGAATTATTAAAGGAAATTAATAGAGAGGGGATGACTGTTTTTGTGATTACTCACGAAGAAGACATTGCTGCTGAAACGGATAGAATAGTTCGTTTACGAGATGGTGTAATTATTAGTGATGAAAAAGTGAATAAAAAAGTAACTGTATAAATTATGTTTGATCTAGATCGTTGGATAGAAATTTTCCAAACATTAAGTAAAAACAAGCTAAGAACAGCATTGTCTGGGTTTACTATTGCGTTTGCAATTCTACTCTTTACATTACTATTTGGGGTAGGAAATGGCTTAAAACATAATTTTGAGAAACAATTTGCAGGTGATGCTCAAAATTCAGTTTATATAAGATCAGGTAGGACTACGAAACCTTATAAGGGACTACAAAGTGGAAGAAGAATTCAGTTTAGAAATGATGACATTAAATTTATTAATGAAAAGTTTGAAAATGAAATTGAATTTTTTAGTCCAAATATTGAAAGGAACAATGTTCAAGCTATTTATAAAGGTGAACAAAATAGATATACAATAAGAGGTGTTTATCCAGATTATCAGCCATTAGAATCTGCAGTAATACAGGATGGTAGATTTTTAACATATTTAGATTTAGATCGAAGAGCAAAAGTTATTGCTATTGGTAGGTTGGTTGAAAAAGATTTATTTGGTCAATTAAGTGCTTTAGGAAAAAACATCAATATAGAAGGTATTTCTTATAAAGTTGTTGGAATTTTTAATGATCCAGGAGGGGATAATGATGAACGTTTTATTTATACTCCTTTTTCAACACTTCAAGGTATGTATAAACCTAATGATGAGGTTGATAGATTTGGACTTACTTTTAATCCAAAATTAAATATTGATCAATCACTAGCATTTTCTAATTTACTTACCAAAATGTTGAAAGAAAAATACAGTGTAGATCCAAGAGATCAAGGAGCTATTAGAGTTTTTAATTATGCAGAAAGATCTAAAAATGTACAACAATTTATGATGGTATTGAATATAATTATCCTTTTTATTGGTATTGGAACTTTAGTAGCAGGTATAATAGGTATCAGTAATATTATGGTTTACATTGTTAAAGAGAGAACGAAAGAATTAGGAATAAGAAAAGCGCTTGGAGCTACTCCTAAATCAATTATCGGAATGATTATGTTAGAATCTGTTTTTGTGACAGCTTTATCAGGGTATATTGGGTTATTAATAGGTGTTTTTGCGTTAAAAGCATTAGGGGGGAGTTTAGAAGAATATGGAATTTTGAACCCAAGTGTTGAAACTTATGTAGTTGTTGGTGCAACTATAGTATTAATTATAGCAGGAACAATTGCAGGTTACATACCAGCAAAAAGAGCAGCTCGAATAAAACCAATTGTAGCATTAAACGACGAATAATATGAAATTTTTATTTGATTCAGATACTTGGCAAGAAATATACAGTAGCATTCGTAAAAATAAAATGCGTACCGGAATTACTATTATTGGTGTAATGTGGGGCATATTTTTATTGGTAGTTTTATTAGGTGCTGCAAGAGGTATTGAAAATAAGTTTAATAGTTTATTTGGTGACTTTGCTACAAATAGTGTCTTTATATGGGCACAACAAACAAGTAAACCATTTAAAGGGTTTCAAG
>Ga0190303_1000031_pt1 | contig 61271 bp, 50 predicted proteins | sample 48700701_MG_FD_161672 | JGI IMG/M metagenome (GOLD analysis project Ga0190303, IMG submission 161672) | Hydrothermal vent sediment bacterial communities from Southern Trench, Guaymas Basin, Mexico - 4870-07-0-1_MG | ecosystem: Environmental > Aquatic > Marine > Hydrothermal vents > Sediment ... | reverse complement strand
CAAAAGGAATGTGATTGGTAACTCCCTCTCCATAGGTGAAGAATTTATAAACCGTTGAGTAACTACTTGAAGCATTCTCATTATCGGTGGCTTTTACACGCCAGTAATAAGCGATATTCTCTTCTAAAGGAACTGATTGTTCTATTGTGGTGCCTGTAAAGGTTTGCTTGCCATCTGTAAATGAACTGTTTTTTGCAACTTCTACTTGATACGTTATTACAGCTCCCTGATCAACATCGCTTGAAGCGTTCCATTTACAAACAACAGGATTCTCTATACACAACAAATTATTTGTCGGATACGATAGTGTTGGTGTAGTTGGTGCATGATTTGTTGGGGTTGGAGTTGGAGTTGGTGGATTGTCTCCGCCACCGCCGCAAGACCATAGTATGGTACTCAATATTGTTAGGCTATATATAAACTTTTTCATCTTATTATTGTTTTACTATTTTTAATGTTACTGGTCTATCTAATTGTACTTTGGAAATATACAAGCCTGTTGGTTGATCTTCAATTGTTAATTGAACTTTGCCATAGACTATTGGATATGTTTTTATTGAAATTAACTGTGAATGTATGGTGTATAATTCAATGGTTACTTCTTTCTGTGAAACGGGTAAAGTAATTTCAAAAGTTCCATTGGTTGGATTTGGATACGCTACAATACCTTCTAATAGTTCTATTGTTTTTGAATACACTCCTTCACACGTTTTAGCCGTTTTAACTTCTATAACATCGCCGTGTTTTATAGCAACTAAAAATATTGAAGCACTCGTTTTGAGTTGTTCCAACCCGTTTACTAAAATTGTATAAGGGGCTGTTCCTGCTGTCATTTCTATAGAAACCTTATTTGAAGAAACACTTGTGGTGGCTTTAGCCGAGTTACTTGCTTCAATTTCTATTACAAAACATTGCTCATAAGACTCTCCTGAAACTGAAATGCAGAAATCATACACTCCAACAGGTAACGGATTTGAAGTTAAATTAGACGTATTAGAAAACGTATAAGGTACACCATTAATGGTTGTTGTGTAACTATAAGATTCTGTAGCTACAATAGTAACTTGTCCATTCTCTTTATTTGGACACGTTTCACTTGTTACTTCAATATTGAAATTGTTGGATGGTAAGGTGAAAATTACACAACCTACTCCATCAACTGTTTTCCCATCTTCAGTTCCAGGACATTCATCAATACTATTTTGTACACCATCACTATCATCATCTAATTGCCCGTTAGAGCATCCATTTGCATCCACTGGTTCTCCACTAAGTGTATTTGGGCATAAGTCTAATCCATTAATTACGGTATCACTATCATCGTCATTTGTATAATTAGCATCTGTAAACTTAGCTGTAAATAAGCCTCTACCATACGTTGATGCTAAAACTGTATTATCTGATGTTCTTAAATCGAAACTTGTAACTTGAACATCTTTCATCCCATTTTGAGATTGAACCCAGCTTGGGTTTACATCATTAAAATTTGTTGTTTCCCAAACACCTAAATCTGTTCCTAAAATTACTTCATTAGCATCTAAAGGGTTCATTAATATTGCTTTTACAGGTATGTCTGGTAAATCCCCTTCTTTACTTTGCCAAATATCTCCACCATCTTGTGTAAAAAATACACTTTTAACTCCGTAATTATGAAACGTAACCATAATATCATTTTCTGTTGCTCCTAACTCTATACATGAAATACTTCCGTAAAAATTAGGGCCTGAAATATTTGTCCAAGTCTGACTAGTATCATTTGCGTCTTCTAGTTTTAAAAGTTTTCCTCTTTCAGTACCAACAAACAATGTAGTAGTTGTAAAAGTGGATGTTTTAAATGCTGTTGGAGAACTTGCTAGCAAATCATTTTGTAACGTAGCTGTTGTAGCGCTAGTCAAACCTATCTTATATCTATAAATTCTATTGGTTCCAGAAGCGTATAAAATATTATTATCACTATCTAATGCTGCGGGATTTATAAAATCTCCATCATCATCATTTTCTACTATATTGTAAACAAAATTGCCTGTTTCATAGTTTAAATAATAATAGTTGTTGTAAACATATGAGGTAATCATATATTCATTATCCTTATCAATAAATGTATAGGCTCCATCTCCTCCAGTAACCTTAATTGATGAATTAATTCCTGAAGTTGCATTATTAATAAAATGTGACCCATTGTCTTGTGCTCCAGCTAGTAATTTTTCTGATGCTACATCAGAACCTATTGCACCTTTATAAAATTGAAGCGTGTTGTAATTTTTATTTCTAGAAGAAATAGCCGTAGTTGTAGTTGATGCATCAGATAAACTAATTCCATAATACACACCTCCATCGTTTCCAAAAACAGCTTGATTACTATTTTCAGGATTAAAAACCATAGTATGTTGATCAGCATGTACCATAGGAACACTCGTACCCCCTAAATTATTGTTATCAGACCATTTTGAAATTTGATCCCAGACTACTCCTCCATCTTCAGTTCTAAATAAATCAATTCCTCCAACATAAACTATATCATCATTTGCTGGGTCAACTTCAATCATTAAATCATAAAAAGCTTGACCTCTTGTAAAGTCTTCTGCTGGAATACCTGTATCTGCATCATTAGGTTTGTCTAATACTGTTATAGTTCCAAATGAATCTTCAGTTTTAGCTAAATATAATTTATCATCAGTACTTAATTCTGCTAAAACATATACTACTCCTGAATTCAATTTTGATATAGAAATTTGTGTACGGTCTCCATCAGCTATCTCTTGTATTACAGAAAATGAAACTCCATCGTTTGAAGATAAAACTGTACCACCTCCATCACCATAAAGTATGCTTCTAATTGTAGAAACCCATATCGTATTGTCTATACCTATTTCTATATCATTTGGGGTATATTCATTTCCTTCTAAAGTTAGAGGCAATGTAATCTTAGACCAACTTGCACCTTCGTTTAAAGATTTATACAAACCTTCTTGTTCGGCTCCCAACAATGAAGATGGAGTAGAACTAGTGTAATAAGAACCTCCAACAGCCACATAGACTTCACTATTTCCATTTCCAAGATCTCTTACTTTAATATCATTTATATGTTGAATTCCAGGAGTAACATAACTCCCTGAAAAAGGTGAGTCAACAGCTTCAATTGTAATATTTACACCATTTTCTAATTGTTGAATTATAGCTAATCCTTCTTCTTTCGAAATCATTATTGAAGGAATTGTAACTGTTCCGTCTTCATCACCTCCAAGTGTAATTGGCGGACCAACTATATTGTTTACTACAACAACTGCAGTAGCTCCAGCAGCTTGAGCCTTTTTAACTTTAGATACAAAAGTGCAATTTCCTCTTTCAACAATAGCTATTTTACCATCCATTTCTATATTGTTTGTGATGGCATTACAAGCTTCTGTAGGTAGTTCAGAACTATCATCAGCTAAAACTAAATCTCCCGATATTGATGTAACACTAGGTCCAAATGCAGCCGAAGTAACTTGGTAATTACCTGCAATTGAAGCTGGTGAATTAACTGTTAATTTTACGTTACTTTCAAATGTAGTTTCACCTGTAATTCCTCCAAAAATTTTAGCCCAGGTTACACCTCTATTCTCCGATTTCCAGAGTCCATTTCCATTAGCATCTCCACCTACATAAGATTCTCCTGTACCTAAATAAAAGATATTAGTATTATTAGGGTCGAAAGTAATTACACTTACTGCTAAATTTTGTGGTATATCAACTTCAGACCAAGCTGAATCCTCATTAGTAATATCATCATTAACCCATAAACCACCACTAACACCACCTGCAAAAATACGTTTATTTGTTAAATCATTTGGGTCAAACATGATTGCTCTCGTTCTTCCTCCAACATTATTAGGCCCTCTCTCTTCCCAATTATTCCAAGGAGCTGAACCTGGGTTACGGTAAGAAACACTATTTAAACGTAACGATTCTTGCAACAAAAATAATCTTTCTGGATGAGGTTTTCCAGTAGAAGGATCCATGGTCAATTCCCATTGTCTTTCAAAATATTTGTTTGGTGGGATACCTATTGACTTCCTTTCAGATTTTGTTAAAATTAAACTTTCTTTAAAAGGACTGTTTTCTAAAAATTGCTGATGTTGTTTTCGTAACTTTAAAATATGGTTATTAACTATATTTGAGTTGTTATTTTTAAGATTTGTTAAATAGTTAATAGAAATAACAGAGAAGATTACTCCGATTAGTACTAAAAGTAGTTTTTTATTCATGGGTTGATTTAAATAAAATAGTTATCCGTTCATTTTTTTATAAAGTTGCAATGCAAAACCATCTGTTAAACTAGCTACATACCCGCAAATTGTAATTATTCTTAAGTGGCTATATTCTTTTGGATGCTGCAAATTTTCGGGCAATAAAGTTATAACTAATTTATCATAATTTGTTAATGAACCTTCAAATTTATTATGTATAGCGGTTAGGTAGACGTCTAATAATTTAGATATTACATTGTATCCTGCTAGTTCTTTTTCAACAACTTCTCTGCTCTTATATATTTTCTCAACACTTAATTTTATGATGTCGTTTATTTGAGCTTCGTACTTGCATTTTTCAAGTAATGAATACTGGTATTCACCATTTAAAATAGCTACTTCATTTTCTAAAAATACAACAACTGCTTCATTTATTAAGGTTCCAATTGCTAATGCGCGCAAATAACTTAAACGATCTTTCTTAAATTTTAAATCGTGGTATTTTTTTGAGTCGATTGTGTTTTTAACCAACTTTATTAAATATTCTAAAGCAAACTCTTCTTCAATTAAACCTAAGTTTATACCGTCTTCAAAATCAATGATAGTATAGCAAATATCATCTGCAGCTTCTACTAAATACGCTAATGGGTGTCTTTTATAAGCAATATTTCCATTTGTTCCTGAAGGAATTAACCCTAACTCTTTAGCTACATCATTAAAAAATGGAACTTCAGACTGAAATATTCCATATTTCTTATCGGAAATTTGATTTGTTGGTTTTTTTGGTAACGATTCCTTTGGGTATTTAATAAAAGCACCCAATGTTGCATATGATAAACGTAAACCACCTTCAACACCTTCTTTATGTTCAGTTAAAATTTTAAATCCGTTGGCATTTCCTTCAAAGTCAATTAAATCTTGCCATTGTTTAGGTGTAAGTTGAGCTTTATATTTTTGCCCATTTCCATTTTTAAAATACTCTCCAATGGCTTTTTCTCCATTATGTCCAAAAGGAGGATTCCCAATATCATGCGCTAAAGCTGCAGTTGCTACAATAGCACCAAAATCGTTTATTTTATAACCTTCTTCACTTAAATTTGGATGGTTTTTTAGTACTTGTTCACCTACAATTCTACCTAAAGAACGTGCTACAACACTCACTTCTAAACTATGTGTTAATCGTGTATGTACAAAATCGGTTTTGGAAAGTGGGACTACTTGAGTTTTATCTTGTAAACTTCTAAATGAATCGGAAAAAATAATACGGTCATAATCTACTTCAAAACCTAATCGAGTTTCATCTTGATTGGTACGTAGTCTCTTTTGTACATCCCCATATCTTTTTAAAGATAATAACTGACTCCAATTCATTTTCATTTTAATAATTTTTGTGCAATATACTTAATTCTTTATATTTATTTAGACGTTATAAAGTTATAAAACAATAAACTACACATAACCTTAATTTAATACTAGAACTGTTAATTTGTACTTATAAAACTAAATTGTAGGGCTGAAAATTATTTGGCTTGTATTAGTGCTGTTTACAAGCATTTCAGGTTTTAGTCAACCAATTTTTTACAGATACACAAAGAGAAGGGGGGGGTAGAAGGTGCTGTATTTGGTGGTGAGATTATAACAAACCTTTGTTATAAGCAAACATAACTATTAGTAATTAAAATAAAAAAGCCTTCAATAAATTGAAGGCTTTTTAAAAAATATATTATTTTGTCTTATTTTACTTCATTGATATCAACTCTTCGGTTATTTAATCTACCCGCTTTAGTTGCATTTGTATCAACAGGTTTAGATTCACCAAATCCTTTAGTTACTAATCTGTTTAAATCAACACCTTTATTAACTAAGTAATCTTTAACGGCATTTGCTCTAGAATTAGATAATTTCATGTTTATCGCTTCAGAACCCGTACTATCTGTATGACCGTCAACAGAGAATCTAAATTGAAGATTGTTATTTTGATTTAAAATAACAGCTACTTCATCTAAAATTAATTTCACATTTGCGCTAATTTCAGATTTTCCTGTAGCAAAATTAATTCCTTTTGCTGCTTCATCTACTGATTTTTGATCTAAGAATACTTCTGGGCAACCTTCATTAGATGCTGGTCCAGGAACTGTAATACATTTATCTAAAATATCAATTACACCATCTCCATCATTATCAATATAAGGACATCCACTATTAGGCTCAGGACCCGCAACATTTGGACATTCATCATCTTTATCAGCTACACCATCTCCATCAGCATCTGGGCAACCATTTAATTCAATAACTCCAGGAACTTCTGGACATTCATCATCAATATCTCGTACACCATCACCATCTGTATCAGGACAACCCTTAAACTCTTTTAAACCTGGTGTGTTAATACATTCATCACAACAGTCTAAAACACCATCATCATCAGCATCATGATCAGGACAACCATCAAATTCAGCTAAACCAGCAATATTAGGACATTTATCATCTCTATCTCTTATTCCATCACCATCAGTATCAGATTTTCCAAATTTTATAACCACGCCTATTGAATGTTGGTACATTTCAAAATCAATTGCTGTATTTACTTTTTTATATCCTGTAGATACATTTATACCAATATTGTCATTCAACCATGCATTTGCTCCTAACCCTACTCCTAATCCTAATCCGTTTTCGTGTCCTACCCAATTTTCACCTACTCCTGCATATACATAAGGGTCAAACCACTTTGAATCTCCAAATGCATTGTTTAAATCATACTTAATGTTTAAATCTACACTTGCAAAAGTTGCATCAGCTCCAGTTCCCCAAGGTTTTTCTACTTCATTTACAGCTCCAGCTAATTCTAGGCTAAACCCTTTATCTAGATATCTTCCTAAAGAAGCTTTCCCCCCAATACTCAGGTCATTTCCATCTTTAATATCAATTAGGTTAGTTCCAAGAGTTAACATCCAAGGATTTTCTTCTTCCTGAGCATTAACATTGCTATAAGATGTAATTAATAACAAAGCCAATATGGCAATTTTTAAATGTTTCATTTTCAAAAATTTAAATTTAATGTTCTTTTTTTTTATAAGTGAGTTAATTTCGTTTAAACTCAATGTCAAAAATACAAAATAATCTGAGATATAGTGCCTTTTTACTAATTTTCTACACGATATTTAATTTTTTACCAACCGTTATGAATGCTTCAATTGCTTTATCTAAATGTTCTTTTTCATGAGTAGCTGATAATTGCACCCGTATTCTTGCTTTATCTTTAGGTACAACAGGGAAAAAGAAACCTATAACATATATACCTTCTTTTAAAAGCATGTTCGCCATATCTTGAGATAGTTTTGCATCGTAAAGCATTACAGGAACTATTGCTGAATCACCTTTAACAATATCAAAGCCAGCTTTTATCATTCCTTCTTTAAAATAGTTTGTATTCCATTCTAATTTATCTCTTAAAGAGGTGTCACTAGATAACATTTCAAAAACTTTTAATGATGCTCCAACAATTGCTGGCGCTAAAGAATTTGAAAATAAATACGGTCTAGATCGTTGGCGTAACAATTCAATAATTTCTTTTTTACCAGTTGTATAGCCTCCCATTGCTCCACCAAGTGCCTTTCCAAGTGTTCCTGTAATGATATCTACCCTACCCATTACATTTTTCAATTCCAAAGTACCTCTTCCTGTTTTTCCAATAAAACCAGCAGCATGACATTCATCAACCATAACTAAAGTATCGTATTTATCAGCTAAATCACAAATTTTATCTAAACTTGCAACTACTCCATCCATAGAGAAAACACCATCAGTAACAATTATTTTGAAGCGGTGTTCTTTTTTGTTGGCTTCTATTAGTTGCTCTTCTAAAGAAGTCATATCATTATTATCATATCTGTAACGCGCAGCTTTGCATAAACGAACTCCATCAATAATTGACGCATGGTTTAACGAATCTGAAATAATAGCATCTTCTCCAGATAAAAGAGGTTCAAAAACACCTCCGTTTGCATCAAAAGCTGCTGCGTATAAAATTGTATCCTCAGTTTGATAAAACTCTGCTATCTTTTCTTCTAATTGTTTATGAATATCTTGAGTTCCGCAAATAAAACGTACAGATGACATTCCAAAACCATGTGAGTCTAATGCTTCTTTAGCGGCTTGAATTACTTCTTTATTATTTGATAGCCCTAAATAATTATTCGCACAAAAATTGATAACTTCTTCTCCTGTGCTTATTTTTATAACGGCATCTTGTGATGTGGTTATAACACGTTCAGATTTAAATAAACCTGCTTCTTTAATCTCTTGTAATTCTTGCTGTAAGTGTTGTTTTATTTTACCGTACATTGTATTTATTTTTTACAAATTTATAGTAATTTAAACTTCTTTTACTACAATTATATTACTAATATATACCAATAATTTTTTTTCTATTATGTAATTTAAACTCTCCAATACTTTAGCATAATTATTAACTTGATCTTCATGTTTTTTTTCTGATTTACCCGTTTTATAATCAATAATTGTTACTTTGTTATTGTTTAAAATTAACCTATCTGGTATAATACTATTTTTATCAGCAGTAACTATTTCTTGCTCATTATAAACTTGATTGTTTTGTTTAAAATAAGGTTGTAATTCTTTATGATTCACTATTTCAAATAAAATTGCTGTTATTTCTTTTTGTTGAATTGTATTAATTGCTCCTTTAAACACATATTGGTTTACTATGTCTGAAATATCGTTTTTAGTTTTAATTTTAGATAAAATCTCATGAATTAAATTGCCATAAACTATTGCTTTACCTTGTTCTGTTTCCCATAATAATGATGAATTTGCAACAATTGAAATATTATGATTTTTCCAAGAGTTTGTGATAAAACTATGTTGTGTAGTAGTGGTACTTTCTTTTTGTGTTTTAGTGAAATTTCTGTTTTTCTCTCCAAACTCATAGGTGCTTTTTTCAGCTTCCCACAAATTTAATTCTTTTAAATAATTGATAAAAAGTCCGGATGTGTGATTGAGATTTTCTTCGTTTTTAGTTGACATATTGTTTTCTGAAACAATATATAATTGCTCAACGGCTCTTGTAAGTGCAACGTATAATAAATTAAAATTGTCTAGTTCAACCTCTTCTCTTCGCTCATTAAATAACTGTTCACCTTGCTCGCCTGTATACTTTAATTTATTTCCATAGTTAAGCAACACAGATTTTATAGCACTTGTTTGATTACAACTATACCAAACTTTTGGATTTATTTGGTTGTAAATATCTATTGAATACGGATAAATAACTACTGGGAATTCCAAGCCTTTTGCTTTGTGAATTGTCATAATTCGTATTGCGTTTTTAGCTTCAGGAGCTACAATACTTAGTTTTTCATTTTTCAACTCCCAATATTCTAGAAACCCTTGAATTGAAGCTTGTTTTTTTTGTTGAAATTCAAAAATGATATCTAAAAAAAACTGAACGTTTGAATCGGATTCTGAAACTAAATTGAAACTTCTAATAATGTATTCTATACTTTCATAGAAAGGGCTTTGAATAAACTCATTATAATTAAAAAACACATTTAAATTTCGTAGTTCTTCAAAAAACTGATTATTTGTTAAATGAACAAAACGGTTGAAAAACGAGTGTTTAGCTTCTTTAATTTGTAGATTTTCATATAAAAAATACAAAACTTTTATTTTAAATTCTTTGTTTAACGGATGTTGTAAAACGTTTAATAAATTAACAATAAAGTTCACTTTAGGACTATTTCCTAAAAGTAGTGTTTCAGAAGAAATAATTTCAATTCCATTTTCTGACAAATAGTTAGCAACAGCAACACCTTGTTTTCTAGTTCTAACCAAAACACACACTTCATTTTTTTGAAAATTAGTATCTAAATTTTGAATAATTTCCAACACTTTTTTCGGATAAATTAAACCGCTCTCTTCATCATCTTTTTGTTTTTTTACAAAAGACAATTGCACATAACCGCCTTGCTTTTTAGTTATTTTTTGATTATTCCCTTCTAAATACAAGCTACTAAAGCTTTCGTTTTTTAAAAACTTTGAGATATGTTTAAAAAATGAATTATTGAAGTTTATAATTTCTGAAAAGCTTCGATAATTTGTTTCTAAATTAGCTACGAATTTTTCTATATGAAACGGGTTGTTTTCTGGTTTTTTTTCTTCTGAAGAAAGTGAGATAAATTGTTCTGCCTTACCGCCTCTCCACCTGTAAATAGATTGTTTTGCATCACCAACTAACAATAATTTTCCTTGTTCTCCTTGTTCATTTTCGGAAGAAATAACGTTATCTATTAATGGTATTAAATTTTTCCATTGTAACTCTGAAGTATCTTGCATTTCATCAATGAAATAATACCTAAATTTTTCTCCAATTCGTTCATAAATAAAAGGAGCTGGTTCATTTTTGATAGTATCGTTTATTCGTTGATTAAATTCCGCATTTAGTAAAATGTTATTTTCAAGTTTAATATCTTGTAAAGCACTGTTTATGTAATTTAAAACGGCTAAAGGAATTAAGCTCTCAACAATTAAACTGTTTAAAATATAGTGTTTGTACCTCTCATTATACAGCTTTTTAGACTGATAGTACAGTTCTTTTAATCCGTGAACAATACTTTCAATAATTTGTTTTGAAGAGGTGGAACATTTACCTGAAAATAAATTTTTATCTTCTTCAATAACTTTATTTAACCTTCCTTCAAATTTTAGTTCATCAATTTTTAATTGTTTAATTTTTGTTAACTTCACGAAGTGTTTTGGAAGCTCACCTCCATTCGAAAATTCAACTAATTCAACACCGCTATTGTTTACAATTTTCAACCCTTCTTCTCCAATTTTTAAAAACTCTTCTTTAATTTGTTTATTTTCTATTTGAAGCTTGTTCTTTAATGTTTTAAATTCTTGTACAGATAAATTATTTAGATTCTTTAAGTGTGTTGCATTATCTTCATTTAAAATAATTTTAGCAAAGGTTTTTAATTCTTTTGAAATATCCCAAGCTTTATCATCATCTAATTTTTGAAGCGAATAACTCACTAGTAAGTCAGTCAATTCTTTATGTTCTCCAATTTTTGAAATAACAACATCTACCGCTTCATTTAATAAACTTTCAGCATCCATTTCAACTTCAAAATTCATTGGAAGCTGTAAATCGTACGCAAATGTTCTAATTAGTTTATGCGTAAAACTATCAATAGTTGTGATACTAAATGCTGAATAGTTTTGTAAAATTGCATTTAAAATAAGTTTTGAACGATTAAAAACCGTTGCTTCAGATAAATTTGATTCAGTACAAATTCCAGAAAGCATGTCGTTACTTTTCCCACCTGAAAACGAATGAAGGTTCTCAATAACACGTGCTTTCATTTCACCAGAAGCTTTATTGGTAAATGTAACTGCTAAAATTTGTTGAAACTTATAACTATTACTACTTGATAAAAGAATTTTTAGATACTCTTTAACCAGCGTAAAAGTTTTACCACTACCTGCGGAAGCGTTATAAACTTGAAACGAAGTTGATTGTTGCATTCATAGAAATTAGAAATGCAAGTTACTATTTTTTATGGTTGAAATGATATTCTATTTCCATGGCTCCGTTTAAAACTTCCTGTAGCATTTAGCTTATATACAAGTCCAAAACTAAACTGAAAATAATCTATAACTTTAGAAGCAAAGTTGTGATTATAATCTAATTGAAAATTAATTTCAACAGCTTCTGTAACCCAAGTATTAAACCCCCAACCTAATGCAAAATGTACTCCTGTATTATTTATTGCCTTGGCAAAACTTGTACCAGCAATTAGAAAAGGTTCTAACCAATTTGTTTCACCTATTAAATAGTTTACATCGTATTTCACTTTTGCATCAATAGCAAAAAAAGAATAATTGGTTAATGGGTCACCTGTAGCAAAACCATTTATAGAAATTGGAATTCTAAATATCAACAACATTAGCACCTACTCCAATAACCCATTTATTAAAACGGTCTTGGTAGAAAAGAATACTATTTATTGAATATATATATTAGAGAGAGATAGTTTCTTGTAATTCATACTTCTTTAGAATAGGGGTTTTGTTAAAGATACTAAATTACAGTTAACAAAGAATGTCTTACATTGTATTAACTTTTTTAATTTCTTTTTTAAAATCATCAATATCAGGTTCTTTTAAGAAAAATTTGATAGCTTGTTTTACTATTTCTCTAACATTTCCTATAGGAAAACCTAAACCTACCGCAATTCTATCCATGATAGACGTTTTATCAATAGTTGGGTTTTTATCTAGAAATACCATTTTAGTTAAATCGTATAAACACACTAAACGATCATCATAACTTATAGGTGGGCTTATTGGATAATTTTTCGGGTTTTTTAAAATTGCATCAAATTCATTTTTAGTTATATCAAGCCTTCTAGCTAACCTCTCTAACAAATTATATTCTTTAGAGTCAATTTTATTATCTAATAAAGCCAATCTAACAATGGTTGCAAAATGACCAATGTTTTGCTGATGCAATCCTGTTGGGTATAAATCTGAAATAGACATAATTCACGTATTTTAATTCGCTCTTATAAATTTAAGGAATTATCACTTAATATTTTCCTTTTTTCTATAAAATGCTACCTTTGGCAAAATTTGCAACTTTTGAGCAAACAAAATATTCTTAATGCCTATGAACAAATTGTTAAACAAAAGCAATTAGTTCAGCACTTGTCTAAAGAAGGTCACCATTTTCAAATTACGAATTTGGTTGGATCTTCATTGTCTTTTGTTATTTCTGAAAGCTTCAAAAAAGCTGAAAAACCTTTTCTTTTAATCTTAAACGATAAAGAAGAAGCTGCTTATTATTTAAATGATTTAGAACAACTTTTAAACGATAAAGATGTACTTTTTTACCCAGGTTCATACCGTAGACCTTATCAAATAGAAGAAACAGATAATGCAAATGTTTTGTTACGTTCTGAAGTTTTAAACAGGATAAATTCGCGAAAAAAACCTGCAATAATTGTAACGTATCCTGAAGCGCTATTTGAACAAGTTGTAACCAAATCCGAGCTAAATAGAAACACCTTAAAAATAAGTGTCAACGATAATTTAAGTCTAGATTTTGTAAATGAAATATTATTTGAATACAATTTTAATAGAGTAGATTTTGTTACTGAACCTGGAGAATTTTCGGTAAGAGGCGGTATTATTGATGTGTTTTCATTTTCACACGATGAGCCTTATAGAATAGAATTTTTTGGTGATGATGTAGATAGTCTCAGAACTTTTGATGTTGAAACGCAATTATCAACCGAGAAACTGACAAAAATTAGCGTAATGCCTAATGTTGAAAATAAAACATTAGATGAAAAACGTGAGAGTTTCTTAAAATACATTCCGACCAAAACAGTTGTTTTTTCTAAAAATATAGATTTACTTACTCATAAATTAGACAATCTTTTTATTAAAGCTGAAGATGCTTTTACAAAATTATCCTCAGCAATAAATCATGCAAAACCAAATGAGTTATTTTGTGATGGAAATTATATAAAAAAACAATTACAAGATTTTACTTTTGTTGAAATTTCAAATCAAGACGACCAACATAAATCTATTAAATTCAACACAAAACCTCAACCTTCATTTAACAAGCAATTTGAGTTGTTAATTGAAGACTTTCATAAAAATACCGGAAACGGATTTAAAAATTATCTGTTTTGCGATTCCCAAAAACAAGCCGATCGTTTTCACGATATATTTAGAGATATTGATGCTGAAATTGAGTATAAAACAATTGTTTTTCCTTTGTATCAAGGCTTTATTGATGTTGAAAATAAATTAGTTTGTTATACTGATCATCAAATATTTGAGCGTTATCACAAATTTAGATTGAAAAACGGTTACGCTAAAAAGCAATCCATTACTTTAAAAGAACTTACTAATTTAGAAGTTGGTGATTTTGTAACTCATATTGACCACGGAATTGGAAAATTTGGCGGCCTTCAAAAAATTGATGTTGAAGGAAAACAACAAGAGGCCATTAAATTAATTTATGGCGATCGAGATATTTTATACATCAGTATTCACTCGCTTCATAAAATTTCAAAATACACTGGTAAAGATGGGAAAGCACCAAAACTATACAAATTAGGTTCTGGTGCTTGGAAAAAACTAAAACAAAAAACCAAATCTCGTATTAAACATATTGCATACAATTTAATTGAATTGTACGCAAAACGAAAAATGCAAAAAGGGTTTCAATACAATCCGGATAGTTACTTGCAACACGAATTAGAAGCTAGCTTTATATACGAAGACACTCCTGACCAATCAGCATCAACTCAAGATGTAAAAAATGATATGGAAAAAGAACAGCCAATGGATAGACTAGTTTGTGGTGATGTTGGTTTTGGAAAAACAGAAATTGCCATTAGAGCGGCTTTTAAAGCGGTTGATAATGGAAAACAAGTTGCTATTTTGGTACCAACAACTATTTTGGCTTTTCAACATTTTAAAACATTTAGTGAACGTTTAAAAGATTTCCCCGTAGTAGTAGATTATTTAAACAGATTCAGAACTACAAATCAACGAAAAACAGTTTTAGAAGGCTTAGCAAATGGTTCTGTAGATATAGTTATTGGAACACATCAGCTTACTAATTCAGCTATAAAATATAAAGATTTAGGGTTGTTAATTGTAGATGAAGAACAAAAATTTGGTGTGGCAATTAAAGATAAACTAAAAACGCTTAAAGAAAATATTGATACCCTAACATTAACTGCAACTCCAATTCCAAGAACACTACAATTTTCATTAATGGCGGCACGTGATTTGTCAATTATTAATACACCGCCACCAAATCGTCACCCAATAGAAAGTAATGTAATTCGTTTTTCCGAAGAAATTATACGTGATGCTATTCGGTACGAAATTCAGCGTGGTGGACAAATATTTTTTATTCATAATAGAATAGAAAATATTCAAGAAGTTGCCGGGATGTTGCAGCGTTTGGTTCCAGATGCTAAAATTGGTATTGGTCACGGACAAATGGAAGGTAGAAAATTAGAAAGTTTAATGCTTTCTTTTATTAATAACGAATTTGATGTGCTAGTTTCAACAACTATTGTTGAAAGTGGTTTAGATGTGCCAAATGCAAACACCATTTTTATTAATAATGCCAATAATTTTGGCTTATCAGATTTACATCAAATGCGTGGTAGAGTTGGTCGATCAAACAAAAAAGCATTTTGTTATTTTATTACGCCACCATATCATACGATGACAGATGATGCCAGGAAACGTATTGAAGCCATTACATTATTTACCGATTTAGGAAGTGGAATAAATATTGCTATGAAAGATTTAGAAATTCGTGGTGCTGGTGATTTATTAGGTGGTGAACAAAGTGGTTTTATTAATGATATTGGTTTTGAAACCTATCAGAAAATTTTAAATGAAACCATTGAAGAACTCAAAGAAAATGAGTTTAAAGAATTGTATAAAACCGATTCTAAGAAACCTAAAGATTATGTTAAAGAAATTCAGATTGATACCGATTTTGAAATCTTATTCCCCGATGATTATATCAATGTAATTACAGAACGATTAAATTTATACACCCAATTAAGCGAATTTAAAACAGAAGATGAGTTACTAAAATTTGAATTGGAATTAATTGACCGTTTTGGGGAACTTCCAACACAAGTTGTAGATTTATTAGACAGTGTTCGCATTAAATGGATGGCTAAAAATTTAGGTTTAGAGCGCCTTATTTTAAAACGAAAAAGAATGGTTGGTTATTTTGTTTCTAATCAACAGAGTTCTTTTTACCAAACGCCAATATTCACCAAAATACTTCAATTTGTACAGCAAAATGGAACAATTTGCGTAATGAAAGAAAAAGAGACTAAAAACGGTTTACGTTTATTATTAACTTTTATTAAAATTGATTCAGTTAAAAAAGCATTAGAAACGCTTCAAAATATAAGCTCTTGAAAAGTCAACATTTAAAAAATATTGTAGAATTAAATATTGCCGTTCTTCTTGTAAGTACTTCCGGTATTTTGGGCCGGTTTATTTCAATGCCTCCACCCGTTACTATTTGGTTACGTTGTTTATTAGCTGCTATAATTTTAGGTATATATATATGGTATAAAAAAATAAATTTAACTATTAAAAACAAAAGAGATTGGATAACTATTAGTATAAGTGGTTTGTTTTTTGGAGCACATTGGATTACTTATTTTTATGCTTTACAGCTTTCAAATGTTGCAATTGGAATGCTTTCATTATTCACATATCCCGTAATTACTGCATTACTAGAACCATTATTTTTTAAAACAAAACTAAATCCCAAACATGTAATTTTGGGTGTTGTAGTTTTAATAGGTATTTACTTTTTATCACCTGAATTTAACCTTAAAAATAACCATACAAAAGGAGTTCTTTTTGGGCTTATTTCAGCTGTTTTTTATGCTATTAGAAATATTTTAATGAAGAAAAAAGTAGCTAATTACCATGGCTCCATGCTCATGTTTTATCAAATGGTAATTATTACATTGGTTTTATGGCCTGTACTATTTATTTTTGAAACTAACCCAACAACAAACGATTGGCAAGCTTTATTAGTTCTAGCATTAGTTACAACTTCAATTGGACATACATTATTTGTTATGAGTTTTAAGAATTTTTCTATTAGTACAGCAAGTATTATGAGTAGTATTCAGCCTATTTACGGAATCATTTTTGGACTTTTATTTTTGAGCGAAATACCTGCTTCAAAAACATTAATTGGTGGATTTTTAATACTTTTGACCGTAGTTTTTGAAAGTATTCAATCAAAAAAAACATAATATGGAATTTTTTAGAATCATAGATAAACAAGTAACAGAAGAACTAATTCAAGAGGAAATAAACCCTAAAAGCTTAGAGATTTTCTCTGAGTCAATGTTTTTTCTTGAAGAACATGAAACCAACTTTAAAGGCGCAACTCTTTGGGGTGAATTTTTAATTAGTTACCATAAAATAAATGGCGGAGTTCGTTTTACATTATTAAACTGCCCTAATGCTTTATCTTGGACAATTACTACTGGGTTTCCTCCTGAAAGAAATAAAATTGTACTACACAGCACTATAAATAGAACTCAAAAACCAATTGAATTTATTGAAGAAATTGATGAGTTTTTAGACGAGTGGAAAACTGGATTACTTGCTAAATTTTAACATCTTAGATAGTGAATTCTATTTTATAATAATCATTCACGTCTACAACCATCATTTCGGCTTGTTTGGCTGCTTGTATTCCTAAAATTCCATCTTCAAAAACAATACAATCTCTTGGGTTTATTCCCATTAAATCAGCACATTTTAAAAAAGTTTCTGGATGCGGTTTTGGGTTAGAAATATCATCAGCAGTTATTACAATATCAAAAAAATGATTCATTTTAATTACTTCCAACGTTTTTTCTGCACCTTTTTTAGAACTTCCTGTACCAATAGACATTGGTAAAATAGTATGGTACTTTCTAACAACATCTGCAATAATTGAAATTTCAACAGTAGAATTTACCAACGTTTTAAAATGTTCATTTTTGAAATGACTTACCTTAACAGAGTCCATTGTTGTACCAAACATTTCATTCAATCTAATAATTGTTGCTTTTGCTGGTTTACCCGTTAGAGATTTAAATAAATCGGCTGTAAAATCTATTCCGAAAGGGGACACCGCTTGTCTCCAAGATTCAAAATGATGTTGCATTGTATTTGCAATAGTACCATCTAAATCAAATATTAACCCTTTAGCTTGTTTAGGAATTTGTATCATAAAAAAATTAAGTTTCAAAAGTACAGTTTAATTCTTTTATAAAAGTAACTTCCATAACTATTATCTTAATAAGTTTAAACCGCCTCAAATAACTTACCCGGCAAAGGTTTAACAACTCCCTTCATTTCTAAATTAAATAAAATAGTAGTGGTTTGGTGAATGGGTAATTTGCAATTCAACGAAATTAGATCTAATAATTCTTTCCCGTTTTTAAGTAAAAAATTATACACCAACTGCTCAATTTCAGAAAGCTCAACAAATAATTGTTTTTGAATTATTTTAGGCATTGTTTCTTCTAGTTTCCAATTCAAATTTTCAATTAAATCTTTTGCTGAAGTTAAAATAGCTGCTTGGTTTCGTTTAATTAAATCATTACAACCTTTACTGTAAACATCCGTACTTCTTCCAGGAACCGCAAACACATCCCTACTATACGAATTTGCAATATCTGCTGTTACCAACGAACCTCCTTTTTCAGCAGATTCAATAATAATAGTTGCTTCAGAAATGCCTGCAACAATTCTATTTCGTTTTAAAAAATTTTCGCGTTGTAGTTCGTCATTATGCCAAAAATCCGTAATAAACCCACCATTTTTATTGATTTCAGCAACATATTTTTTATGTGATTTTGGGTAGATTTCTTCAAAACCATGAGCTAAAATACCAATAGTTTGCAGCTTATTTTTTAAAGCTGCTTTATGTGCGCAAATATCTACACCGTAAGCAAATCCACTCACAATAATTGGTTTATATGGCGCCAGATCTAAAATCAATTTTTCGCAAAAATCACGTCCGTAACTGGTGATTTTTCGAGTTCCAACAATACTTATAATTGGTTGATTGTCTAAATTGATATTTCCTTCTTTAAAAAATAAAATAGGAGCATCTACACAATGTTTTAATCTTTCTGGGTAATTTGCATCTTCAAAATACAGTGCTTCAATAGCATTTTTTTGAATGTAATTTAGTTCTTTTTCTGCGGCTTTTAAATTCTCTGAATCGAATAAATTTTTAAGAATAAAAGAACCTATTCCATTAATTTTTTCGAGGTTTTTTCTTTTTTTGGTAAGTACATTTTTTGCGCTTCCACAGTATGAAATTAACTTTTTAGCATTAATATCACCTATACCTTTTGAACGTTGCAACGCCAAAACGTACAGTAATTCTTCTTCAAGCATATTTTAACAATTTGATTGTCAATATATAAAAATTATTGTTAATAAAAATTATGAAAACTCTTAATTTGAAGCTCTCTTTTTTCTATATTTGTTTTAATGACACTAGCAAACTACATAAGCGATTTATTATACCGATATGAATGTGTAATTGTACCTGGTTTTGGAGGTTTTGTAACCAACAAAATTTCGGCAAAAGTTAACCACTTTACGCATACTTTTTATGCTCCTTCAAAACAGTTAACCTTTAATTCGCACTTACAAAATAACGATGGGTTATTAGCAAACTATGTAGCTACTTCAGAAAAAATTTCATACTCAAAAGCTGTTGAATTTATTAAAGATGAAGTTGATTACTGGAGCCATTCTTTAACAATTGAAGACCTAGAGATTGAAAACATTGGAGTGTTTCATTTAAACAATGAGCAAAAGCTAATTTTTGAACCAAGCACAGTTGTTAACTATTTAGCTACTTCTTTTGGGTTAAGCTCGTATGTTTCACCAGCTGTAAAACGTGTAGTTTATAAAGAAAAAGTTGCACAATTAGAATCGGTTGCACCAATACTTCCTTCCGAAGAGAACAAACGAAAAACACCTGCTTTTATTAAATATGCAGCCGCTGCAGCAATTATTTTTGCTTTAGGTACTGTTGGTTGGAAAGAGTATCAAAATTTAGAATACAACAATTTAGTAGCACAAACTGAACAGCAACAACAACAAGTTGAAAAAACAATACAAGAAGCTACTTTTGTAATTAGCAATCCGCTACCTACTATTACTTTAAATGTAGCTAAAGAAACATCTAATTATCATATTATTGCTGGTGCTTTTAGAGAACCTACAAATGCTGAAAAAAAACTACAGCAATTACTTCAAAAAGGATATAATGCTAAAATTTTAGGCGTTAACAAATGGAATTTAACTCAGGTTGCTTACCAAAGTTTTAACTCAAGAAATGAAGCAATTAACACCTTAAATACCATTAAAAAAAGTGTCTCTAAAGACGCTTGGTTATTGGTAAAAGAATACTAAAATTCAATATTTATAGAACTTTTTTTTAATAAAATAGGCATATCTTTGCCATAAATTTACTTGGTATGACGAAAACACCTAAAGAATCATTAACTATATTAACAGACATGGTTTTACCTGGTGAAACCAACCCGTTGGGCAACTTATTTGGTGGGGAATTACTAGCAAGAATGGATAGAGCTTGTAGCATTTCCGCGCGTCGCCATTCTAGAAGGATTGTAGTTACTGCATCTGTAAATCACGTTGCTTTTAATAAAGCAGTTCCTGTTGGAAGTGTTGTAACTATTGAAGCTAAAGTAACACGTGCTTTTAAATCATCTATGGAGATTTATGTTGATGTATGGAGTGAAGATAGAGAATCTCAAGAGCGGAGTAAGGTAAATGAAGGGATTTACACTTTTGTTGCAGTAGATGATACAGGAACTCCAGTAACTATTCCAAAAATTGAACCTGAAACTGACCTTGAAAAAAAACGTTATGAAGGTGCTTTACGTAGAAAGCAACTAAGTTTAATACTTTCTGGGAAAATGAATCCAGCTGATGCTACTGAATTAAAAGCATTATTTTCAAATTAATTTACATTTTATAAATCCAACTTCTTGGGTTTTCAGTTTTTGTATTGTTAGAAAGTACAAATCCTAAAATCGTTTTATCAGTAATTTTATCGGTAAAAATAGTTCCTATTAATTGTTTGGTTTTCACTTTATTGCCTGTATTTACTAAAACATTTTCTAAGTTTTTATAAACCGTTATGTAATTTCCGTGTTGAATTAAAACCGCTTTTTTATTCCCCGACATTACTTGAATAGACAATACTGTTCCATCAAAAACAGCCCGCGCCTTACTTCCTTTATTAGTGGTAATTCTAACACCGTTACTTTGTATAGTAGCCGTTTTAACAATTGGATGTGGTTGTTTTCCATAATACGTAGAAACGTAGCCTTTTTCAACTGGCCAAGGTAATTTCCCTTTGTTTGATGTAAATTTTAATGCTAACTCTTTTAATTCAGCAGTTAATGTAAATGTTACTTTTTTGTTTGAAGTATTTTTATCTTTTTTGTTTGAAGCCGCAATAGCATCTCTAATCGCCTTGTCGATTAAAGCATCAATTCTTGATTCTTCTTTTTGAAATTTTCTGATCTGCCTTTTGTATTTACTTCCTTTTTTCTTTACCTGAGAAAGTAAATTTTCTTGATCTTTTTTCTCTTTTTCAACAACTATTTGTTCTTCCTTTTTTTTAGATAATAATGTTTGTTTCTGCGATTTTTTTAATAATAACGTGTCTGTTAAAATTTGTAATTTTTCTGTTTTTATCTGGATTCCTTCGCCTTGTTTTTTTCTAAAAGAAGTATATTGTTTCATATATTGAAACCTCTTGTAGCCTTGGTAGAAACTTTCAGAAGAGAGCAAAAACATAATTCTGCTATTTTGAGATTTACTTTTATACGATTGAAAAATCATATCAGCGTAGTCCTTTTTTAAAGCCACTAAATCTCTTTTGTTTTGGTTTATTTCAAGTTGATTTAAATAAATTTCATTACCCAATTCATTTGTTTCATTGGTAATTGCAGTAATTAAGCTTTCTCGGGTTTTAATTTTATTTTTTAAATCGCTTAATTCATTCAATAAATTTTTTTCTTTTCTTTTCGTATTAGAAAGTAGTGCATTGATATAGATTTGATCTTTTTGGTTTTGAATTCGCCGTGCTTCTAATACCTGACGCTTTGTTCTTTGAGCCGAAATATTGGCACTAACTATGAGTGCTAAAAAGATGAGAAAATACTTTAATTTAAACTGCATTATTTTAAATTAATTTTTTTGTAACCCTTAGGTATTGAGAACGGGAACGTTAATTTTCTATTAAATTCAACCGAGCGATATTCAATATTAATAGTCGTTAAATTTTTTGTATCTATAGCTCTGATGTTTATTTTTTTCGGAAATTGTTCGCCTTTAATTTCATTGTATTTTGGATATGAAACCGATAATAATTGTTTCTTCTCTGGGTGGCGAATTTCCTGCTTATCTAGTTTAAAATTTTCTGGGTTCATAAAGAACAATATCCCAAACAACTCATTGTTTTTTTTAGGTGTTAATTGATACGAATTTTCGCTAATTACAGAGTAATATCTACCTTTTTTCAAGTTTAAAATAGCTTGCCCTAACAATATATTTTGCACTTTTTCATAATTTAATTCAGTTCCTAACCATTTACTTAATAAAGAGAAATCACCATCAAAATAGGTTCTTTGTAACTTTTCATAATATAGCACTCTATTTGGGGTGATTTTAACTTTTGCTAAAGGGATTCCTAATTTAGTAGCACTCATCCAAATAGTTTTATCTTTTTCTAAACGCAACTTAATGCTTACTGTTGTAGCTATTTTTTTATCTCTGTATTTTGCATTTAACCGCGCAGACACTGTTTGTTGATGAAAGTTATTGTTGTAATGGTTATTGATTATTTTTTTTGTAGAAATATTTGAAATAGTACCTGCATCAGCAATATTTTTATTGGTTTTACAAGATGTAACTACCAATAGAATTATAATTATTATTTTAAAAAAATGCTTCATTTAATTACCTTTTCTTAAATTTTCAGCCTTTTGTTTATACTTTAAAGCCTTGGTATGTTTTTTTAAGCCTTTGAAACTTATAGAAAGTTGTTCGTAAAAATCGGCTTCCATTTCATTATTATCAATTACAAAATCAATGCCAAGAGTTAAAACGTCAATTGCTTGAGAATATTTCCCTAATTTATTTAGTGATAAACCATTCATTTTATACAAAAAGGGCTGGGCCGGAAATAGTTCCAATCCGTTTTTACTGTCATATAATAACGCATCATAAAGTTGATTTGTTACTTCTTTGCTTAAAATTTCTTTTAATACTAAATATTCTTTTGTTTGATTGTATTTCTCTTTTAGTGTTTTAATATTCAGGTTTTTAGTTATTAAAACTTCTTTTGTCTTAACAGTTATACCCGTTTTTTTTCTATTTTTAAGATAATTTTTTAATCCTTTTATTCGTTGAGTTGATAATGCTTTTTCTTCAATTTCAACAATAAGTTGCTCCGCTTTTTTAAATTCTCGGTTTTGTATGTAAAGTAATGCTAGTTTATCTGAGTGTCTTGGATTTATTTTGACTATTTTTTTTTGAATTTCGATTGCATCTTTAAAGTTTCTTTGTGCATTTAAAATAATCACTTTATGTGTTAGTAAATACGTGTTTAAGGGTTCTTTTTCTAATGCTTTATCAATAAATAATTCGGCTTCGAAATAGTTTCTTAATGATAAATAATTTTTTGAAAATTCAAATTCAACACCTAAATTTAGAGAGTCAATTTCGTAACATTTTTCTAAACTTTCAATTGCTTTACTGTGGTTTTTAATTGCTTTTTGTTTTAAAGCTTCAAAAAAATGAGTTTGAAAATTTAAATTATTTTCTTCAATATTATTAATAGTTTGAGCCTGTAATAGTGTTGAAATTAAAATAATTCCAAAAAATAATATTTGCTGTAATCTCCTACTTTTCATACGTAAGCGCAATATACAATTATTGCTCCTAAATTCCTTTTGGTATAGCGTCAATTAATTTTTGAGTATAGTTTGTTTTTGGAGCTTCGTAAATAGCATCTGCATCTCCAATTTCTTCAATTTTTCCTTGATTCATTACCATTAGTTGATCTGCCATATATTTTACAACTGCCAAATCATGAGAAATAAATATATAGGTAAACCCATAGTCTTGTTTTAATTCGTTTAACAAGTTTAAAACTTGTGCCTGAACAGAAACATCTAATGCCGAAACAGATTCATCACAAATAATTAATTTGGGTTTTAAAACTATGGTACGTGCAATACCAATACGCTGACGTTGACCACCAGAAAATTCATGTGGATAACGATAAAAATGTTCTTCCGATAACCCTACACGTTGTAAAATTTCTAAAACGTAGGCTTTACGTTCTTTATATGAATCTAAAATTCCATGAACTTTCATAGGTTCCAAAATAGCTTCACCAACAGGTATTCTTGGATTTAATGAAGAAAATGGGTCTTGAAAAATAATTTGCACTTCTTTTCTGAAATTCTTCAAAGCATTTTTGGAAAGGTTAGAAACATCTTGTTGTTTGTAAAATAATGTTCCTTTTATTGCTTTTTCTAAATGCAAAATGGTACGTCCTAAAGTAGTTTTACCACAGCCTGATTCACCAACTAAACCTAAAGTTTCACCTTCAAAAAGTTTAAAAGACACGTTGTCAACCGCTTTTACGATATTTTCTTTTCCGAAAATCCAACTTTTACCAACGTTAAAATATGTAGCTAAATTTTTAACTTGTAACAACGGTTTTGTATTGTATATTTTTTTATGAAATGCTGCTCTTTCTTCTTTTGTGTAAACTTCATTTTGAATGGTGTTTCCAATAAAATCTTTTACAGTTGGTAATTTTTTTAACCGTTCTTTTAAACTTGGTTTTGAATTAATTAGCGCTTTGGTATAGTTATGGTTTGGAGATTTAAATACTTGTTGTACATCTCCTTGTTCAACAATTTCTCCTTGATACATTACCAAAACCTCATCAGCTATTTCAGAAACTAACGCCAAATCATGAGTAATAAAAATAATACTCATTTGGGTTTCTTGTTGCAATTCTTTTAGCAATACAATAATTTCCTTTTGCACCGTAACATCTAAAGCTGTAGTAGGCTCATCTGCAATTAAAATTTTTGGTTTACAGGCAATTGCCATCGCAATCATAACGCGTTGCATTTGACCTCCAGATATTTGATGTGGATATTGTTTAAAGATTTGCTTAGCTCTAGGTAATTTTACTTTATTAAAGAGTGCTATTACTTCTTTTTTCGCCTCTTTTTTAGTGATTTTTTTATGCTGTAATAAAATTTCTTGAACCTGAAAACCACATGTTAAACTAGGGTTTAAAGAACTCATAGGCTCTTGAAAAATCATAGAAATTTGATTTCCTCTAATTTTTTGAAAATCCTTTTCAGAAGTAGTTAATAAATCGTTCTCATTAAAAAATACCTTTCCATTAACTATTGCATTGTTAGAAAGCAAGCCTAAAATCGCCAAAGATGTTACAGATTTACCACTACCCGATTCTCCAACAATTCCTAGTATTTGTTGTTCTTTCAAATCAAAAGAAACACAATGAACTACATTGTTTAAAGCTGTTTCTGAGCCAAAATAAATGGATAAATCTTGTACTTTTAACATCTATTAATTTTTTATAAAAATACATTTTTTATACTGGAATTATTGTTTTTTATTACGTTAGGGGCTGGACGGTTTGTTTGAGCTCTTTTAAAAGGTTTTACTCTCCTTTTAAAAAGCGAGCAGTGAAGACCCGACCCGTAGGGGAACGCCCAAATTAAAACATTGAATTTTATGCCTTATTTTATGTAGTTTTGTCAAAATTTATATTGAATGAATTACCTGTCTATTGAAAACATATCAAAATCTTATGGTGAAGTTGAACTTTTTAGTGATATTTCCTTCGGAATAAATGAAGGTCAAAAAATTGCTTTTATTGCTAAAAATGGAACTGGGAAAACCACCATATTAAATATTCTAGCAGGTCTTGATAGTTCTGATAGCGGACAAGTTGTTTCTAGAAAGGGTTTGAAAATTGAATATTTAGCACAAGAAGATAGGTTGGATTATGACTTAACTGTTGAGCAAACTATTTTTAATTCGGATAACGACACGCTTAAAATTATTGAAGAATACGAAAATGCATTGAAAAATCCTTCCGATGAAAAAGCATATCAGTACGCTTTTGAAAAAATGGAACAACACAATGCGTGGGATTTTGAAACGCAATACAAACAAATTTTATTCAAATTAAAATTAGAAGATTTATCTCAAAAAGTAAGTTCTCTTTCTGGGGGTCAACGAAAAAGGTTGGCGTTGGCAATTATTCTTATCCATAAACCCGATTTATTAATTTTAGACGAACCTACAAATCATTTAGATTTAGAAATGATTGAATGGCTTGAAAGTTACTTTAAAAAGGAAAAAATCACCTTGTTTATGGTAACGCATGACCGTTATTTTTTAGAACGTGTTTGTAACGAAATTGTTGAATTAGATAATGGTGGTTTTTATACGTACAAAGGTAATTATTCATACTATTTACAAAAAAAAGAAGAGCGTATTTCAGCTGAACAGGCAAGTGTGAATAAGGCTAAAAATTTGTTTACCAAAGAATTAGATTGGATGCGTAGGCAGCCAAAAGCTAGAACTACTAAGTCTAAATCTAGAATTGATGACTTTTATAAAATAAAGGAAGAGGCGCACAAAAGAAGAGACAATCATTCGGTTCAACTAGAAATAAATATGGAGCGAATGGGTTCTAAAATTTTAGAACTACATCACATTTCAAAATCGTTTGGTGATTTACAAATTTTAAACAAATTTGAGTATGTTTTTAAGCGTGGTGAACGAATTGGAATTATAGGGAAAAACGGTACTGGAAAATCATCTTTTTTAAATATTATTACTCAAAAATTACCTATTGATGCGGGTAAAGTTGTTGTAGGTGAAACTATAAAATTTGGTTACTATACACAAGACGGTATCAACCCAAAACCTGGTCAAAAAGTAATTGAAATTATTAAAGAATATGGCGAATATATTCCACTTACTAAAGGGCGGAAAATTTCAGCAGCACAACTACTAGAACGATTTTTATTTAGCCGAAAAAGACAGTACGATTTTATTGAAAAACTAAGTGGTGGTGAACGTAAACGTTTATATTTATGCACCGTTTTAATTCAAAATCCAAATTTTTTAATTTTAGATGAACCAACCAATGATCTAGATATTATTACACTAAATGTGCTTGAAAATTTCTTGCTAGATTTTCCTGGATGTTTATTGGTTGTTTCTCACGATCGGTATTTTATGGATAAAATTGTAGATCATTTATTCATTTTTAGAGGTGATGCTATTATTGAAGATTTCCCTGGTAATTATTCAGATTATAGAACGTATGAAGATTCAAAACCTAAAGAGGAAAGTTTAAATATTCCTAAAATAGATAACAGAAAAAACTTCACTAAAAAAGTTACACTTTCTTTTAAAGAGAAAAAAGAATATGATGCTATTGAACGTAAAATCGAAAAATTAAACATCCAAAAAAATGAAATAGAAGCCTTGTTTTTAGAGGGGGATGTCTCTGGAGATGAAATTAATAAATTGTCAATAAAACTTCAAGAAATAAGTATTCTAATTGAAAAAAAAGAAGAACGTTGGTTTGAACTTGAAGCTAAATTAGAAAGTTAAACGTTTATTATATTTACTTTCTTCAATAAAGGTTCGTTGTTAAAACGCAGTAATAATTGTGCGACTGCTATGGTATCTTTTTCGCAATATTTTACAATTCTCTCTATATTCTTTTCTTTATAAAAAGCATCAGCAACCTCACTGCCATCAATATCATCTTTTGGTGATGGAACACCTAAAATTGAAGTTAGTAATTTTAAGGATGTGAAATGCTTATAGTCTCCAAATTTCCATAATTCCAAGGTGTCTAAATGTGGTATTTCCCAAGGTTTTTTTCCAAATAAATTCAATTTTTCGGGAAGTGAAATTTGATGAATTATCATACGCCTTGCTATATATGGAAAATCAAATTCTTTACCATTATGACCACATAAAAGGTGTTGTGGTTTGTTGAAATGAGTATTTAGTAAATTTTTAAAACCTTCTAAAAGTTGCACCTCTTCACCATAAAAAGAAGTAACTCTAAATATTTTATTAGGTGTGTTAAAATTGGTAAAATAACCAACGGAAATACATACAATTTTACCAAACTCAGCCCAAATTCCTGCTCTATGATAAAATTCTTCAGGGGTAAACTCTTCTTTACGTTGGTATTGCGTTTTTAACGCAAATAATTCTTGTCTAGTTTCAGATAAATCTGTGAAATTTTCTTCCTCTGGAACTGTTTCAATATCTAAAAACAGTATATTTTCTAAATTAAGTTTCATATTCATAGCTATCCTTTTCAGTCAATTATAAGTTTCCGAGTTACAATTATTCCATCCTCTTGAATTTTAAGTATATAAACTCCCGTATTTAAGTTAGACACATCTATAATTTCTGATGAATTTACATTTTTGACAAATACACGTTTTCCTACTGTTGAGTATATTTCAACCTGTTTTAAGCTCCTTTTATTTGAAGTTATTCTAAATTTTCCGTTTAAAACAGGGTTTGGATATAATGAAAATCCAGGTATTTCGTTTTTTTCAATTGCTAATGTTTGGTTGGAATTCAACAAGCCTGGTGAAGCAGTAATTGGTCCAACCCAACTAAAATCTGTATAATCAAATCCTGAACCTATTAATTGTAAAGATTCTCCAACAGCTCCAGGTTCGGTGACACCAATATCAACTGAAGTTAACCCTGTAGCAGGCCCACCAGTTGCTGTAATTACCCCTTCATAACTTAAAAATTGAATAACAGCACCTAAATTATCTACCAAAGCAAGTCCGTCTGGTGATCCGTTTTGTAGTACAACGTCAAACCACAAAGCACCTCTATTATTTTGCTGATTTGGAATTATCCCTGATAATGTTTTTGTATTATATACATCAAATCCAACGCCATTATAAAATTCGATTTTATAACCCGCTAAATCAGTTCCAGCTGGTCCAGCAATTTCAACCCCTTCACCTGTATCTCCTCCTGTATTATCGTAGTGAATTTCGTTGATAAAAATAGTTTGTGAATGGCAAAATGTGGTTACAGCAAATGCAACCCATAAAAGGTAGTTCTTTTTCATAATAATTTATTTAGCTTTTTTTCAAATTTAGTGATTTTTTTGATTTTCAATGCTTTAAACCTATTAATATTGTAGTTTTTAGCTGAAAATGCTTCTGAAATTAATGTAGTGTCAAGTTAATGTTAGCTAAATGTTATAATTTTAGATTCATTTACAACGAATGTGTTGTACTCGTAATTAATGATTACTTTTGATTGTTTTTACTGTTAAATTGGTTCCAAATTATGAAAAACACCGATATAAAAATCTTATTAGTTGATGATGAGCCTGATATTTTAGAAATTGTTAAGTACAATTTAAAGAATGAAGGGTACACTGTTTTCACTGCTAAAAATGGAATTGAAGCTGTTGATAAAGCTAAAAAAGTAACTCCCCATTTAATTATTTTAGACATTATGATGCCTGAAATGGATGGTATTGAAGCTTGTGAAAAAATTAGAGCTACCAAAGGCTTAGAAAATGTTTTAATTACCTTTTTTACTGCTAGAGGTGAAGATTATTCACAAGTTGCTGGTTTTGATGTTGGTGCAGATGATTATATTACCAAACCTATTAAACCCAAAGTGTTAGTAAGTAAAATAAAAGCTTTATTAAGACGAGTAATGATTAATGGAAAAATAACAAGTACAAATAAAATTAAAATAGGTGATATTATTATTGATAGAGAAGAATATGTTGTTATAAAAGAAGGCAAAAAACTTTCGCTTCCAAGAAAAGAATTTGAATTATTTTCATTATTAGCTTCAAAACCGGGTAAAGTATTTAAGCGTGATGATATTTTAGATAGCGTTTGGGGAAATGAAGTTGTTGTTGGAGGAAGAACTATTGATGTTCACATACGTAAATTACGTGAAAAGATTGGAGATGATTATTTTAAAACTGTAAAAGGTGTAGGTTATAAATTTGTAATTGATGAGGATTAAAAAAACATATTCATTTGCTTTTGGGTCGTCATTTTACATTACACTTATTACTTCTGCTGCCTTATTTTTAACTTCATATTTCTTTTTAGATAAAGTACTTGAACCAAAATTTATGCTGCTTTATATTGTTATTGTTTTTACACTTTCGTTCTTAATTTCTCAGTATCGACATGAAAAATTCATCTACCAGCGAATAAAAAATATTTATGATAGTGTCTCAATACTTGATACATCAGATTTTAATAAAACATCAATCACATCAGATATTAACACGCTTTCTAAAGAGGTTCAAAAATTTGCTGAAACTAAACAACAACAAATTAAAAATTTAACACTTAGAGACGGTTACCGTAGAGAATTTTTAGGGAATATCTCGCATGAATTAAAAACACCTTTGTTTACTGTTCAGGGATACTTACTAACCCTAACTGATGGAGCAATGGACGATAAAAAAATTAGTAAAAAATATTTAGAGAGAGCAAATAAAGGTGTTGATAGGCTTATAGCAATTGTAAAAGATCTTGATTTAATTTCTAAATTAGAATCAGCCGATTTAAATTTAAATAAACAACCTTTTAATATTATTGAAACCATTCAAGGAGTATTTGATTTACTTGAAATGAGGTCTAAAAAAAGAAATGTTTCTTTATTTCTAAACAAACATTATCCATACCCAATAATGGTTATTGGTGATGAAGAACGTATTGAGCAAGTACTAACTAACTTAATTGTAAACTCTATTAAATACGGTAAAATTGGTGGAGCTACATTGGTAAGCGTAGAACATTTTAAGAAAGATAAAGTGCTAATAAAGGTTGTTGATAATGGTGAAGGGATTAAAAAAGAACATCAAAAAAGATTATTCGAACGCTTTTATAGAGTAGATCAGAGTAGATCTAGAGCTCAAGGAGGTTCTGGTTTAGGGCTTTCAATTGTTAAACATATTGTGGAAGCTCACGACGAAGAAGTTTTTATTGAAAGTGAATTTAAAAAAGGCTCAGAGTTTTCATTCACTCTTGAAACATTTGAAAAGATATAGCTACCTATTCATTTATACTGTTTTTAAGTTGACTCCTTAAAGGATATTACAAATCAAAACCAATGTCTTTTCTAAAATTCATATCATCAAAAGTTATTTTTTCAATATTTTGATATGATTGATTTAAGGCTTCTTCAAAATTATTTCCATAAGAAGTTACGGCAATCACTCTACCTCCATTTGTTACAGTCTCCCCATTATTTAATGTTGTACCTGCATGAAAAGGAATTGAATTTTGAATAGTATCTAGCCCTTTAATAACTTTCCCTTTCTTATATGCTTCTGGGTAACCTCCTGAAACTAACATAACTGTACAAGCGGATTTTTCTTCAAATTCAATGGTTTTTGTATGTAACTCATTTTTACCTGCAGCAATTAATAATTCTAAAAAATCACTTTTAACGCGCGGAATTACCACCTCAGTTTCTGGATCACCCATACGGCAATTGTATTCAATTACTTTTGGTTCATCCCCAACTTTTATAATTCCGAAGAAAATAAACCCTTTGTATGGAATACTATCTTTTTGTAAACCTGCTACGGTTGGTTTAATAACGCGCTCTTCAATCTTTTGCATAAACTCATCGTTAGCAAACGGAACTGGGGAAACTGCTCCCATACCACCTGTATTAAGGCCGATATCTCCTTCTCCTATTCGTTTATAATCTTTTGCGTTTGGTAAGTTTACATAACTTTTACCATCTGTTAAAACAAAACAGCTTAGTTCAATTCCATCTAAAAATTCTTCAATAACAACTTTACTGCTTGCCGCTCCAAATTTTTGATTGGCTAACATCTCTTTCAGCTCATCTTTTGCATCTTGTAAATCATTCAGAATTAACACTCCTTTACCTCCTGCCAAACCATCAGCTTTTAAAACATAAGGTGAAGTTAGTGTTTCAAGAAACTGATATCCTTCCTCTAAATTTGTATTTGTAAAACTTTTATATGCTGCCGTTGGAATGTTATGACGATACATAAATTCTTTTGCAAATTCTTTACTTCCTTCCAATTGAGCTGCATATTTTTGAGGTCCAATTACTGCTACATTTTTCAACTGGATGTCATTTAAAAAAAAATCATGAATACCCTTTACTAAGGGATCTTCTGGACCAACAATTACTAATTGAATATTGTTTTCTATTACGGTTTGTTTTACCGCCTCAAAATTGATTATGTTTATCGCTATATTTGTACCAAACTGTATTGTTCCTGCATTTCCTGGAGCTATAAATAATCGATTTAATAAATTGCTTTGTGCTATTTTCCAAGCTAATGCATGCTCTCTTCCTCCTGATCCTAAAATTAGTACGTTCATACGTTTTTTACTTTATATTCCTTCCCCTTTAATAACAACTATTAATGTGCTCAAAATTACTTTAAAATCTGTCCATAAAGACAAATTATCTAAATAAATTAAATCATATCTCGCTCTATTTAACATTTGATCTAAACTATGTGCATATCCATATTTAATTTGACCTAAGGATGTAATTCCTGGTTTAAGTTCTTGCATTTTTTTATATTTAGGGATATGTATAATTATTTCATCCAAAAAAAACTGTCGCTCAGGTCTAGGACCAACAATAGTCATTTCGCCCTTTAAAACATTAAAAAACTGTGGGAATTCATCTATTCTATATTTCCGTAAAAATCGTCCAAATTTAGTAATTCGAGCTGATTCATTTTTTGATAATAAAGGGTCGTTTTTAGGTGGTTCGCCTTTCATACTTTTAAATTTTAAAATATGAAACGGAACTCCAAACTTTCCAATTCTTTCTTGTGTGAAAAAGGTCTTCTCTCCAGATTCTAGAAAAATAATTATTGCAACAATTGGTAAAAGCCAACTTATTATTAAAGCAATTACAATAACTGAAAAAACAATGTCAATTATCCGTTTGGAAATTTTATATACCTTACTATTCAATAGGTAGCTTTTAAAAAATTTGTTCTAATATTTTTTCTGTTATCACATATGTTGGTAAAACCCCTGTGGTTCCTAAACCTCCAGATGCTAGTGTACTTCCTGTTTCTAAAGGATTATCTGAAGCATAATACGCGTAACGAACTTTGACTTTGCTAGAAATATTACCTCTAATTTTTGAAGCTGCTTGTATGGCTTTTTGATAGTGTGCACCTTCCATTTCAAGCCCAGTTACTTTCCAAGTTGAATCATGGAAAAAACTTAAAATATCTTTGTTTTGAAGTGATGTTCCTAAAACAGTAACCATAGCCCCTGTATAAACATCTACTCCACACCCTTCAAACATTTTCTTTTTTAATTGATTTTTGAACGGGTAATTATCTGCTGTTCCTTCAAAAACATGTGAAGTTGGTATCATAATATCTCCTTTTCCACCGTCTAAAATACCTGCTTTCCCCATAATTGAAACAGATTCAACATTTAAATGATGTTTTTTGTTTTTATCACAAACATATGGTTTTAAAAGCTCATCCATTGTTTCATAAGCTTGTTCTCCAAATGCATAATCCATCACAATTAGTACTGGTTTGTCATCAATTTCTAGACTGTTTTCAAGTGTGTAATTTGTTTTACTACTATCAATTTTAGCGGTATCAATTATTTGAACATTAATATTAGTTCCTGAAGTATCTTTAACATATGTAAGTCCGTTTTCTGAAGCATAATTAATTACCTGCCTTCTTAAATCTTCATTATCATCATTACTTAACAGTTCAAATAACGAAATAGTATCACCTCCTTTTATTTGTTGTGGTAATACAATTGGTGCGTAAATAGAATTCATTACACTATGCATATTTGCACTAATAATATGGATTGGGCGATTTAAAAGCTGCTGTTTATTTAAAACATCTTTAATATTTGTTGCCCAAATTTCACCATAAATATGATGCCCTATTCGCTCTCGCAACACAGGACTAAAAGTTATGGCTCTTTTTAGCCCATGAATTTTTTCACTTATTGCAATGTGCCCTAGCCAATATATAATTTGAAAAAAACGATCTGGATTTTTATCCTCAGATAAATCTTCATGAACACTTTGAGTTTCTTCAAAAGTTCGTCCTAAAACACTTGCCATATGCGCCAACATAATATCTCTTTCATCTCTAGATAATTTTCTGTTATGCAGTACGGTGTCTTCTAATTTTTTCCATTCTCTAATGGTTTCACCTTCATCATTTAGCAATACTTTATTTGCTATTTTGTGTGATTCTATAAATAGAAAGGTTAAATGTGTTAAAATATCGTAGATTTCAGATCGTCCGCGAGTTACTTCAATATTCATTTGATCTTTGTCTATTCTAAAACAATTTCTTCTACGCTTAGGTGGTATAATTGATTTAAAATGTGAGTTTGAATACCCTTCATCAGCTGTTAAATTAACAAACCTACACTCTTCAATACCTGCAGGTAAACGCTCAATTACATAAATTAAACCATTTAATTCTACTTTTTCTTCAGCAATTGACCCGTAAATTTCAGGGCGAAGAATTAATAATGCTTCTCTTAATGCATCTCCAGAAATTCCCATTGGTTTGTAAAAACCTCTGGTAAATAAATGGCGCATTGAAATATATAACCGCTCTATGGCTTTTGATGACTCATGAGCTCGTGTTCTTCCTTTAATTTTTGAATGTGGCATACTCTATTTTTGGGTTTTCAAAGATACAACTTATCTAATTATTTATTTATTACAAAATTGTGTGCGCTTTGAAATTTTATTTTTTTAAAATTGAATTGTATTCTTTGGTATTATTTAAAATTGAAATGGCCTTTATAATTGTTGGGTCAAATATTGTTTTTTGCATGTAAACCCCTTCTTCATAATAATACCTCTTTATTATTTCTTCTGTTAATTTATGTACTATTTCTTCTTTGTTTTTATCTAGCTCTTTTAGTTTTTCACTTTTAATATTTTCCAATAATTCTTTAAATGATTTACCTAAATTCCCTCCTAAACTTTCTAGAGTTGCTTTCTCGTTTGCCTCTTTAAAGTTTGCTTCTGTTTTAGTTTCAAAAGCATCATTATTTTTACTTATGTAATTTTTTAAAGCTTCAAAATCAGTATTATTTAATTGAAATTTTGATGCTTCAATTATTGATGTGTTATTATAAAAATAATTGGTTACATAGTTAAAAAACGCATCAGATTTTAATAACGTTTCTGTGGTTTTAGTAGTGGTTGGTTTTTCAATTTTAATATCAGGTAAAATACCGCCACCTCCATAAACAATTCTTCCAATTTCTGTTTGATACTTTTCTCTCCCCACATCAGAAAATTTTGGAATATTTCCTTTATCATCTCTATTTGTATAATCTAATTCCTGAATACACCTGCCACTTGGTGTGTAATATTTAGAAATTGTAATTTTCATTTGTGTACCATAAGATAACTCTCTATAACGTTGTACCAAACCCTTACCAAAAGAACGCTCACCAACAATTACAGCTCGATCATAATCTTGTAATGACCCTGCTAAAATTTCGGATGCTGATGCTGAACGATTGTTAATTAATATTGAAACTGGCATGTCTAAATCTAACGGTTCATTTCTTGTTTTAAATGTATTGCTCCATTTTTCAGTTTTTGCTTTAGTGGTAACTACAATTTTATCTTTTGAAACAAAAAAATTAGTAATTTTTACCGCCTCCATTAATAAACCTCCAGGGTTACCTCTAACATCTATAATTAACTTTTTCATTCCTTCTTCCTTTAGCTCTAAAAATGCTTTTTTTACTTCGGAAGAAGCTTTTTCATTAAATTTTGTAAATGCTATATAACCAACCTCAGCATCTAACATTGTGTAATACGGTACTGGATTTATTTTAATTTTTTTTCTAGTTATTTCAATATCAATTACTTTGTTTTGACGCTCAATTTGAAGATTAATTTTCGTATTTGGTAAACCGTTTAATAATGCTGAAGCTCCTTTTTCATCATAATCATTAACAAGAACATCGTTAATCTTTAAAATTTTATCTCCAGGCTTTATTTCTGATTTTTCAGCCGGTGAGTTTTTTAAAACTTCACGAATTACCAACGTGTTATTTTTATATCTAGAAATTACGCCAATTCCACCAAATTCTCCCATAGAAGAAATACGAGCATCTTCAACTCCTTGTTCGTCATAATAACGTGTATAAGGATCTAAATTTTTAAGCATATGATTTACTGCATTATTAGTGAGCTTTGCTGGATTTACCTCATCTATATAATACATGTTTAATTCTTTAAACAATGTTGTGTAGATATCTATTTGTTTAGCAATTTCAAAAAAATCGGATTGAAAACCTACTGAAACTAGTATTGAAAACCCTACAAAAATCCCTATAAATATTTTTTTAATTTTGCTCATTTTCTTTAGTTTTAGCAGAAAATTTATTGTGAATTTTTGTGATAGAAAGTTCTAAATTTTCTTGTTTTGTTTCTTCTTTGTCCATATAAATGAACATGAAAAAATACGAATCATTTATTTCTTCAATAAATAAATGTTTGTTTTTTCTATACACTTCTCGCATTAATCGCTTAATTCTATTTCTATCAACGGCTAATTTTACCGAACGTTTTGGAACCGTAAATGCTACTTTTATGGGAAATTTAGAATTGTGGTCGTTTTGTAAATATATTAACTGTAATGGAAACGATTTTATACGATTTCCATCAGTAAATAGCTGTTCTATTGCAATTTTACTTTTTAATTTTTCTTCTTTTCCTAAAGTTTGCCTCATTATCACAAATGTAATGAATAAAAGATTTTAAAAAATCAAATTCTGAAAGACTTTAATTACTAAATTTGTATACATTAAAATAAAAAAGAAATGTCACAAGATTTATTTCAAGCTCCAGATTATTATCAATTAGATGAATTGTTAACTGAGGAACATATATTAGTGCGTGATGCAGCACGTGAATGGGTAAAACGTGAAGTTTCTCCAATTATTGAAAAAGCTGCACAAGATGCTAAATTTCCTACGTCAATAGTTTCTGGTTTAGCTGAAATTGGTGCTTTTGGACCTTATATTCCTGAAGAGTATGGAGGTGCAGGATTAGACCAAATATCGTACGGGTTAATCATGCAAGAGATTGAACGAGGTGATTCAGGTGTTCGTTCAACAGCATCTGTACAATCTTCTTTAGTAATGTATCCTATTTGGAAATTTGGAAGTGAAGCACAAAAACAAAAATACTTACCAAAATTAGCTAGTGGTGAATTTTTAGGTTGTTTTGGATTAACAGAACCAGATTTTGGTTCTAATCCAAGTGGAATGGTTACCAGCATAAAAGATATGGGTGATTATTATTTACTAAATGGTGCAAAAATGTGGATTTCAAATGCTCCTTTTGCTGATGTTGCTGTTGTTTGGGCTAAAAATGAAGAAGGACGTATAAAGGGTTTAATTGTTGAACGTGGTATGGAAGGATTTTCTACTCCTGAAACACACAACAAATGGTCTTTAAGAGCTTCTGCAACTGGTGAGTTAATATTTGACAATGTTAAAATTCCTAAAGAAAATATTTTACCTAACAAAGATGGATTAGGCGCACCTCTTTTATGTTTAGATTCTGCCCGTTACGGAATTGCTTGGGGAGCAATTGGCGCTGCAATGGATTGTTATGATACTGCATTGCGCTATTCAAAAGAACGTGTACAATTTGGTAAGCCAATTGGAAGCTTTCAATTACAGCAAAAGAAATTAGCTGAAATGATTACCGAAATTACCAAAGCACAATTGTTAACTTGGCGTTTAGGGGTTTTAAGAAATGAAGATAGAGCAACAAGTGCCCAAATTTCTATGGCAAAACGTAACAATGTTGAAATGGCACTAAATATTGCCAGAGAAGCACGTCAAGTATTGGGAGCAATGGGAATTACTGGTGAGTATTCTATTATGAGACATATGATGAATTTAGAAAGTGTAATTACGTATGAGGGAACACACGATATTCATTTATTAATTACAGGGTTTGATATTACAGGGTTGCCTGCTTTTAAGTAATAAAAATTACAAATTTAAAAGTAGTGAAAGTGATAAATTTCGCCCAGATGCGCTAATTGAAGATGCAAATTCTTTGTAGTGCCTATCAAAAATATTATCAATATTTACGTATAATGTTAGGCTTGAATTTAACTTATAGTTTGAGGTAAAATTAAAGGTGCTCCAACTTGGGCTTCCGTAGTAACTTTCAGTTAAGCTATTATAAGGGGTTTGTTCCTCATTATCAATACCTTCAATTAAATTATAATCTTTTATGCTTTTTTTTGCATTAAATTTCCAATTTAAACTTGCTTGTAATCGTTCTTTTTCGAAACCAACTTCAAACAATCCAAATAATGGTGGAATTGAAGATAGTGGTAAATTAGTATCGTACGCTTTTCCTTTTGTATACGTTACAGATCCTTTTGAAAACCAAAAAGGGTTGATGTTTCCTTTAAAACTAAATGTACTTCCAATAATGTAGGCTTTATCTTTATTTACATTTGCTACAATATTTCCTTCTTCTCCGTCGTAAAAAATTGTTGAAACATTATTTATTTCTATTGCATCTCTGGTAATATAATTATCTAAAAGTGTGTAGTAAATATTTAATCCTGCTTGAAACGTTTTATTGTTAAAATACTTTAAAACACTTGTTTCAAAACTGTAGGCATATTCTGGTTTTAAATAGATATTTGGCATAATTATATTTCCAGATTTTTCTCTTATTTTACCAATATCATCAATGTTTGGTGACCTAAACCCCGATGAAATAACACTATTTAATTGCCAGTTTACTGTTGGTTTGTACACATAAGAAGCAGTTGCAGTTACCGCCGAGTTATTTAACGATATATCAAAATCGGGTAAGGATATAAAAGTGTCATCAATCCAAGTAGCGTTTAAACGTGTATTTACATAACGAATTCCTGTGTTTAGTGTTGCTTTTTTATTAATATCTTGCCTGTAATTCACATATGAAGCTAAACTAGTGTAAGTACTTCCTCCGTCTGGATATCTTGGCTGAACTATAAAATCATCACTAAACCCTACAATTGTATTGCCTGTTACCTCTAAAGTTTTTCCAAATGCATTGGACTGTACATTGTTATGAGTTACCTCAAAACCGTATGACATAATTCTATTGTTACCCTTCGTTAATGGCACAAAAAAATCACCATTCAAACTAAATACATCTACATTTTCTTCTCTATAAAAACGATCTAGACTTGAAAATTTTCTATCAACTCTAGATTCTTTAATGTTTTGAAATGCGGTAGTTATTGTTCCTTTTTGAAGCCATTTTTTATTAGGGTTTATTTTTAATTGAGATGAGATTAGCAACCTTTTTTGTGGTCCGTAATACCATTCAGCATATTTTAATTCACCGTTAGAATATGTTGTTAAATTATCAAATCTATTAATGTTTGATGATGTTGAATATTGAAAATTAACCGTTAAATCTGTTCTTTTAGAAAGCGGAATTGCAATTTTTTGAAGTACATCTGTTTGGTCATAGCCTGTGTTTTTTTGAATATTAACATCGGGATTTTCTAAAGAATTTATATTATAAAAACTATTCGTATTGTTCGAATAATCAAAAACTTTACCCCAATCTTCAAAGCCATGAGTTCTACTAGTTCCCATTTTTAAATCACCAAATTTACTGTGTGAAACACTGGTGTACGACGCCCATTTTTTATTTCTAAACTCAATATTACCTTCCGTAGTAATTTCATTATTAGCAGAACTGTAACGTGTGTAAAGTGATGTATTTATCTCTTTTTTGTTACTAATTTTAGGCGTTTTGGTATAATAATGAATGACCCCTCCTAAAGCATCAGACCCGTAAATTACAGATGATGGTCCAAAAATAACTTCAGTTCTATCAATAATATTTGGCGAAACAGTTATAGAATTTTGCAAGTGTCCTGTTCTATAAATAGCATTGTTCATTCTAACTCCATCAACCACCAATAACACTCTGTTAGCCTCCATACCTCTTAAAACTGGGCTTCCACCACCAAATTGTGTTTTTTGAACTTTAATCCCTGGTAAATTAGCTAATAAATCAGCTGTAGTTTGAGGTGCTAACTTTTTAATATCTTCTTTTGAAATGATATCTATTTGTTCGGCAATTCTACTTCTACTTTCTTTTCCTTTTGAAGCTGACAAAACTACCTCTTCTAAACGCTCAGATTTTTTGTTTAAATACACTACAAACTCAACTACTCCAAGCTCTCTTTTCAAAATTTCATATTCAATGTATGCTAAATGATTGAATGAAATTACATCAGATTCTTTAAATAAAGTTAAATCTGCAAGCCCTTTTTTATTGGTATAAATTACATTGCTATTTGTATCATCATAAATGGTTACGTTTTCAATAGGGAATTTTGACTCTCGGTCTAGGACTTTTACCTGTTGAGATTGACCAAAAGTGGTAAACAAAAAAAGAAATATTATCAATAAAACCCTCATAACTAACTAAATACAGATTTTAAAATTGCTATTGATTTTGGTTTTTTAAAGCCCCCCAAATGTAATTCAAAATATTGAATTAAAATAGCTAATATAGCCTGTCTATTTGCGGCATTATAATCTATCGTATGTAAAACATCAAAGTTTATGCCTAACAGCTTTTTAAATTGTATCAAATTTTCTCCGGTAACCGTGTTAGGTCTTTTATTTTGGGTGAAATTACCTTCTAGCAAATCAAAATATAAATTTGTGCTTGTTGTTATCTCGGGATAAAATCCTAAAAATTTAGTCAAATTCAATAAAAATAATAAATGAAAGTTAGAAACAGTATCATGAGTATCTAACCATAAAAATGATGCTTCTAAATATTGATATAGCACATTGTTTTGTTCTTCTTCACGCACTGAATAATACACTATTTCAGCTAAAAATAAAGCAATAGTTTGTTTTTTAATATCTGTATAAATAGAGTTATAAAAATTCGTTACTTCAACATCTCTAATTGAATTTAAATTGCCTTTATTATTGTGATTTGCAGTTAAAGTAAGCTGCATTAAAGGTTGGAAATAGGCTGCTTTTATTTTCGTTTTTTTAGCCTTTAAAACTCCTTTAAGCATATACGTTTTTATACCTCTTTTTTGAGTGTAACAAGTGGCTATTAAACTTGTATCGCCATATTTAATAGTATTAATAACTATTGCTTTGGTAGTTTCAATCATTGTTAATTGATAATGGCTATTTTAGCTACTGTAGTTTCTAAATTATCTTTCGTAATAATTAGCACTATGTAAATACCCGATGCTACCTTAGTTCCTGCTAAATTTGTTTTATCCCAAACTATTTTTCCTCCAAATAATTCTTGCCCTTCTCTAACATTTGTTTCATAAACTAGATTTCCGGCTGTATCCAATATTTTAATATTTGTGCCTTTTGGTAAATGTTCTCCATTTCGGCCATCAATTGTAATAAACTCATTGCTTTTTGTTGAAGGATTTGGATATGCATACACTTCAGGTAATTTATCCCCGTAAGATGCAACATTGCTATTAAAAGCAACAATACCTTTATCTGTTGCAAAATATACCTTCCCTGAATTATTATCAATTGCAATTTTTAAAATATTATTTGATGGTAGTGGTGAGTTATCTTTATTAAAGTTATTTAAAGTTACAGTACCGTTAGGATTTGTTTGTAGCGCACCTCCTATCTCGGTACCAAACCATTTATTATCCGCGCCATCAACTGCAATTGAATTAATAGGCTGATCTCCTAATAACTTTTTTGGTATGCCATCGTCTAAAATTATTATTGGTTCTGCATCGTTAATTGCTGAATTAAATATGTTGGCAGCATTGTAAAAAACAACCAATCCTTTTTTAGTACCTATCCATATTCTATTGTTACTATCTGCTTTCACAGTTCTCACATTTAAATCGGGTAAAGAGCCTTTTGTTATTTCAGGAGTTAATGATTTTTTGTTGTTACCATTTTCATTAAAAACAAGTACTCCATTTCTTCTGGTTCCAATCCAAATAGTAGTTGTTTTATCTATTTCAAGTTCGTTTAAACCAAATGCTGGGTTGGTAATAACAGAACTCATATCAATGCTTGACCAACTTCCGCTAGCACTGTATTTTTTTATTTTTCCATCAATCCAAGAGTTTGTTATCCATAAATTTCCTTGATTGTCAAATTTAGATCCGTTTATTCTTAAACTTCTATAATTTGAGTTAGACAAACTAATAGATTCTAAACCACTATTTAATTGATTCCAAAAATCTAAAACTTCATCGTTTTCAACAACTAACATACCTCCAGTTTCTGTAGAATTAGGTGTTGTTGTTTGTGCCCAAGAACTTATATATACTTTATTTTCATGAATTGGGTCAAATGTTATATGGGTTAAGTCTTTTACGGAAAAATTGCTATAAGGTGTATTTAACCAAGTATCTCCATTATAGTGACTGTAGCCAAGCTTTCTCCCTAAAGGTGTATACGCAGCATCATAACCACCGTAAACAACCCATAGATTATTATTTTTTACGGCTATTGAAAAAGATAAATTTGAAACAGGCCCTTCTGGATGAATTTCATCAAAATTAGAGATCGTTGAAAAATTACTTCTCAATATACCATATTCTTTAGTCCCTAAATACAACGTGTTATTTTCAAAAAAAGCAGTGTTTAAACTATAGTAATATTCATCTATTAAATTGGTTGTGTGATTAACAATCTCTAACCCTCCCATATTGTTAACATAAACACTTTTTTGGGTTGTAATTGTTAAATTCTCTTCGGAAGATTTAACACTTTCTATGATTTGAGAATATGTTTTTTGAAGTAAAAGTGTATTGTTTTCAATAATAAACAGTGAACGATTATTTGAAACAAAAATTTGATTATTAAACACTTCCAATGTTGAAAAATTACCTGAAAAATATCGAGTCCAATTATTAAAGTCTATTAAGTTAGAGCTAGTAACATCTGCAGTAAATACTCCGTTTTCCGTAGCTGCATAAATAATATCTTGATAAACTTTAATTTGATTTATAGTAATTTCAGATGATTGATCTCCTATGAAAAAAGTATCTCCAAATTGTAAATTTTCTATATCGTACTCAATTATTGCGAAAGAAGTAGAAAGGTATAACTTATTATTGTATTGGGTAATATTATTAATTTGCTTACTGCCTGAATAACTAAAGTTTTCAATATCTTTTGCAATGGTTATACTATTATCGCTATCAATAATCTCTAGCAAGCCAGTTTTGTAGCCAATAACTATTTTATCGTAATCTTTGCTATAATATAAACTAGTAATAGTTTCTCCAGAAAGTCCATTTACTGAAGAAATTTTATATACTTCTTCAGTAATAGTATTAAATGTAAAAATTGCATTATCAACAATTGCATAAATTTCATTCTCTGTTTTTATAAAGTCTTTTACATTATTATATGAATAGAAATCTTCCCAGCTTTGAGAATAATCAACTTGTGAAAATATTGTGTTAAAAAACAGGAATATAAATATTTGAGTAAACTTTTTCATAAAATCATTCAAATATATTTATTAAAAATGGAAAGGTAAAATTTGGAACCAAACTTTAGTGCAAAAAAAAACCTTGAACATTGTAATTCGAATATACGATGTTCAAGGAATAAATAAATCAACCCCAAAGACTTATTTAATGTTTTGTTGTAAAAAGTCAAAACCCCTCTTGACATTAATACATAGCAAATATACTATAGAAATTAATTCCTTTTTTAAAAAATAAACAAAAGAACTTAAAAAATATATAAATGGTAAATTTTATATGATAAATGGTATTTTGAGCTCTTCTTAATAAAATTAAATAGCCTACTTATATAAGTTTTCTAGAAGTTTTCAATCTCAACATTACTAAAGCCCCAGCTAAAAAGGTTCTTTTTATATACAACCTTTTTTACATCGTCTTCATTGTTGAATTTTATCATTCTAATAAATACTGCTTTTTTAATGTTTTGACACACACTTCCTAAACCAATAAATTGAATTGAATTTTCAGTATTATTAATATCTTTAAGAATTTTAGAATCGGATGGTAGTAAAAATTTAAAATGGTTGGTTTTTTTAAACAAATGGATTTAACTAATTTAATGGAAAGCGAATAGAGACTTTTGTTCCTGTTTTATCTCCAGAAGAAATATCTTTAGTTTCAATTTCTACACTTTTGTTTTGATGTAAAATCCTAATTCTATTTTCTGTAGCTTCGGCACCTAAAAACTTTCGTCTTTCAGAGATATGAGTTCTATCTTTTTTAGTCTTATTAATTCCAATTCCATTATCTAAAATAACACATAAAACATTCCCGTTATCTTCCTTAATGGTTAGTTCAATTATTTTTTCTCCCTCTACCTTCATAATTCCATGCCATATTGAATTTTCAATAAAAGGTTGTAAAAATAACGTTGGAACCTTTATTGAGTCTAAATTTAATTTCTCATCTACATTAACAATATAATTAAAGCCCCCTGTAATCCTCATTTGTTCAAGTTTAACATACAACTCTAATATGCTTAACTCTTCGGAAAGCATAGCTGTAGGGCTTGATGAGCTGTTTAAAATAACACGTATTAATTTAGAGAATTTTGTGATATAATCTGACGCCTTTTCGACTTCACTTTTAATTACAAAGTTATTAATTGAATTTAATGAGTTGAATAAAAAGTGTGGATTCATTTGACTTTGAAGCGCTGTCATTTTAAGCTCTTCCATCTCTTTTAATTTAACAGCCAACCGTACTTCTGCATTTTTGCTTTTATCTTGGATTTTTTTAATAATAAAACCTATAATTACAGAAAATATAATGCACTGAAGTATCGCTCCTAAATACACAAAAAACATTGGTTGAATACCTTTGCTAATAAAAAAATCTGGTCCGGTAAATAATTCTATGAAGCTAAAATTTGCTAAAACAACATAAATTAAAGATCCAATAACAAAAAATCTTGATGAATTATCTTTAATTTTAGTTATTATCACATAATAAGCTAGAAGGGTAAAAATGGTTAAAATTGGAGCAATAACAACAAATGCTTTGATTTGAAAACTAAAGCCAAAAAAGAATTGAATACTAATAAAAACAGCCGCTAATAAAAGTAAAACTTTTACTCCAAGCTCTAAATACTTATCCCATCTAATTAATTGAGCCCTTGTATCTAATAAGTCTCTTGCAAACGCAATATAAGCCGCATAGGCTAAAAACTGAATTGGGTAATTTAAATAATTGTAAATCCCTTCGAAATTTTCAGGGACTACGTGTTGTAATAAATAAATTGTTAATGCTAATAAGTACAGACTATAGTACAAATACATTTTACTCTTATTTTGAAAAAAAATCAAAAAGTGGTAAATGAATAGTACGAAAAGACCTCCTCGTACCCATGAAAATATTTCAGAATGAAAGTCTAAAAGCATTCTTTAATCTAGATATAGTTTTTTAAATAATTCAGCTTTCCTGTTTCTACTTATACTTGCGGTTAAACCATTAGTCATGATAAGTTCCCCTCCTAATCCTTTCAAATACTCTTTAATATGGTTTAAATTTATTAAGTAAGAATTATGAACTCTAAAAAATTCAGGAAATTGAAATTTCTTTTCTACCTCTTTCAGTGTTTTTGACACTAATATTTGTTGCTCTGATTTTAAAAAGATTGTTGTGTAACTTTTATCAGATTTTAACATAACAACATCATCTTTATCTAATAAATAAACCTTCCCATCTGCTGAAATATTAATTTTATCGTGATTATTATCGTTCAAATTATTCAATAATAACTGCAATTTATTTTCAAGTAGGCTTCCTTTTTCAGTTTTCTTTATTTTATCCATTGAAGCTAATAACTCATCTTTATCAACCGGTTTCAATAAATAATCAATTGCTGATATTTTTATTGCTTTTAAAGCAAATTCATCATGTGCTGTTGTAAAAATTAAATTAAAATCTTTATAATCTACTTTTTCTACCATTGTAAAACCATCCATCTCAGGCATTTGTATATCTAAAAATACAACATCTGGTTTTTTTTCGTTAATAATTTCAATTGCCTTAACAGGAGAGTTACAAATTGTAACTTCTATATCTTCAATATAATTATTTAATTTCCATTCTAAAGCTTCTAGAGCATCCATTTCGTCATCAACAAGTAAAATTTGTAGCATATTTAATGTGTGGACGTTAAGTTATTTTTCAATAATTTTAAATGCAAGATACAACATTTGTATTTTATCATCAAAAAAATAGACTTTAATTTATTTCCCCCTTTTAAATCACTCATTAATATCTAAAACATTTTGTTATAAATTATATTAAAAGTCTATTTTTTATATAGAACTAAGGTTACTTTTTTATAGGTAAAACGTAAAAAAATACTGCTACAAAGTGAGCAAAACTTCCTAACAAAACAAAAATATGAAAAATTGCATGGTTGTATTTTAAGTTTTTAATACTGTATAAAATGGCGCCAATGGTGTAAAAAATTCCACCTGCTAATAACCACATTAACCCTTCAAAAGGTAAGTTATGAACTAATGGTTTTATTGCAAAAATCACAACCCAACCCATAAGTACATAAGCAAAAGTTGATATTTTATCATATTTTCCTGTAAAAAATAGTTTTAAAATTATTCCTGCTAAAGCTAAACCCCAAGAAACTCCAAAAATAGTCCAACCTACCCAACCGTTTAAAACTACTAAAGTAAAAGGTGTATATGTACCTGCAATTAAAACGTAAATAGCTGAATGATCAAAAATATTTAATCGATGCCTTAGCTTAGGACTTTGTGCATAATGGTAAAATGTTGATGCTGAATATAGTACGATTAAACTAGCGCCATAAATACTAAAACTAACTATATGCCAAGCACTTCCATAAATACTTGAATAAACCACCAACAAAACTAAAGCTGCAATACTTAAAATCAATCCAACAGCGTGTGAAATAATATTGAGTCTTTCTTCTTTTGGTGTGTAATAAGTGATATCTTTTTTCTCCATTTTAATTGAACGAAAAAAATTAGTTTTAAGTATTTTACTTTTGGTTTTTTAAGTCTAAACTTAACTCATTATAAATAGTATCGAATGCTTGTTTTTTTACAGTAGTATTATCCTCTAAATTAAGCCCTTCAGTCAGAATAGGATGATGTACTTTTACACGTAATTTTCCTGGGCTTCCGCTAAAAAAAGTATATGAAAGTCGTTTTTTACAATCATAAAAAGTCATTGGCACAATTGGTATTTGATGCTCTATTGCCAGTCTAAATGCACCACTTTTAAATTCACTTAGAATAACACTTTCATCATCAGGTACCAATCCTTCAGGGAAAATACAAATATCAAGCCCATTGCTCATTCTTCTTCTGGCTTCATCAAAAACAGCTTTTCTGCTTTTAGCATTACCTCTATCAACTAAAATACATGTTCGCTTATAAAAATAGCCGAAAATTGGAATTTTAGTAAGTTCCTTTTTTCCAACAAAAACAAACGGGTTTTTAGTGACCGAAAGCATTACCATAATATCAATCATTGATGTATGATTGGGGCAAAACATAAAACTTTTTTCTTTTTCTAAAATCTGGTCTTCGTATAAAACAATTTTAAAACCCATTACAAAAAGAATAGTGTTTGCCCAAGCTCTGGCTATTTTAAAAAATGTTGGATATAATTTTTCTGAAGATGTAACAATGATTAATACTGGAAAAATAGGGATTAAGGTGAGTATCACCCAGCCCAAAAACCAAACGCGCCAAATGATGTAAAATAGATTTCTAAAAACTTTCATATGTTCTCGTTATTATTGTTTAATGGTAACATATGGTATTCGCAATTAATCATTTTCTGGTAAATTAAAATTCGGAAAGCTCGTTTCATAAGTTTCAAAAATAGTAATTTTAAATCTATTCTTAATTTCTTTTTGAAATATGTATTTTTGTTTCAAATTTTAAATAAATGTCAAGAATATTAACGGGTGTACAAAGTACTGGAACACCACATTTAGGGAACTTATTAGGAGCTATTATTCCAGCTATAAAAATGGCAAACGATCCAAAAAACGATTCGTTTTTGTTTATTGCTGATATGCACTCACTTACACAAATTAAAAACGGTGATGAATTACGTCAAAATACCTATAGTACAGCTGCAACTTGGCTTGCTTTCGGTTTAGATGTAAATAAATCAGTTTTTTATCGTCAAAGTGATATTCCCGAAGTTACTGAGCTTTCTTGGTATTTAAGCTGTTTTTTTCCTTATCAACGGTTAACATTAGCGCATAGTTTTAAAGATAAAGCTGACAGGTTAGGAGATGTTAATGCTGGGTTATTTTCCTATCCAATGTTAATGGCTGCTGATATTTTATTGTATGATGCTGAAATTGTTCCTGTTGGAAAAGACCAACTACAACATTTAGAAATGTCTAGAGATGTTGCAAATAGATTTAACCATCAAATGGGTGAAACATTAGTTGCTCCTGAAGCAAAAATCCAAAAAGGAACCATGTATGTTCCCGGGACAGATGGCGGTAAAATGAGCAAATCAAGCGGAAATATTATTAATTTGTTTTTACCAAATAAGCAACTACGTAAACAAATTATGAAAATTAAAACTGATTCTACTCCTTTGGAAGAACCTAAGAATCCTGATACGTGTAATTTATTTGCTTTGTATAAATTAATTGCTTCCGAAGAAAAAATTGCTGAAATGAGAGCTAATTACGAGGGGGGTAATTATGGTTATGGTCATGCAAAACAAGCTTTTTACGAATTGTTAATTGATAAATTCTCTTCTGAAAGAGAGCGTTACAATTACTATATGAATAACTTAGAAGAAATTGATAAGGCGCTAGCTATTGGAGCTGAAAAAGCAAGAATTGTTGCAACTGATGTTTTACAAAGAGTTAGAGTGAAATTAGGATATTAATATTGTGTATATGTATGAACACTCGTATTTGCTACTGGTAAATAATTTACGCCAAACCAACAAACAAGCAAAACAACAAAAGCAAGTGCTAAAATAGTAAGTGCCTGTTGTATTTTATTTATATGAAAATGACGATAATGAATATAAATTAAGTAACCCATCCATGTTAAAAATGCCCAAACTTCTTTTGGATCCCAAGTCCAGTAATGACCCCAAGCTTCTTTTGCCCAAAGTGCACCAAATAACAATCCTAAAGTTAAAAAAGAAAAACCAATATAAACTAGGTTATCAGCAAGTTTTAAAGTTTCCATTTTAAAATTTCCCTTATAACTATCGTACCAACCTTTTATAGCAACAATACTTGAAGCTGCTAAAACTGCGTATGAAAATAAATACACCAACACATGTGGAATAAACCATGGGCTTTGCAATGCTGGCATTAAGGTTTTTGAATAGGTTTCTGGGTTTAAATAATTAATTAGTAAAAACATACCTGCCATTATAATACTATAGGCTAAAAACCATTTATATTTCCACCTAATGTAAGTTACAAACCCTATTAAAGGTAAAAAAGTAGCGTACCATAAACGTGTTTCACCTAAGGTTCGCATTGGTGGACGATCTAACTCTAACCACAATTTTATTACAAATACTATTAAAACAGTCCAACCTGCAATAAAAAATAAATTAGCCAATTTTAAAACAGTTTCTTTTTTATAAGAAACTACTAAAAATAGCAATCCTAACATCCATAGTATAATACTAATTGAACTATATAAAGGAAAATCTATCCAAGTCATTTCACTAATTTTTAGTTATTTTATTTCCCATCCAAAACATATAAAATGCACCTGCAATCATCATAAATATTCCAAAATAAATTAACGGTAACCAAGGGTCTCTAACAAGCTCTAAAACGCTTAAATTAGACCATTTTCCCATTTTATCATCGTAGCTGAGTTGATAAATTTTCCAACCTTTAAATTTAAACGGTTTATTAACTTCTAAAACAATACTAATTCGTTCGCCTTCTTTGGTTAAAATATCAATATCTGAACTGAATTTTTTCACTTCAGGAATAGTCATTACAATAGAATACTCTTCGCTAATTTTTAGAGATTCATATGGGTATCTGAAACTTCCACTGCTAATCCAACTATTTATTATGGAATCGTTTTCTATATTTTTAACCGTAATTGAAGCAGATGGAGGCGAGCCAATTTCATTTACTTTTTCGTATCTGTTTCCTATTCTTCCAGAATTTTCTAAAAATTCGTTTACAGTTACTTCAAAATTCTTATAAAAGTACGTTTCTCCTTTTTCAACCAAATACAAATTTTTACCGTTGTTGTGTGCAATATTTCCAGTTTTATTGTCTACTAAAGCTAACTTCGGATTGTATTCATCAATTAAAAAGCCTTTTAAGTAAAAAGCGAAAGGTAGTTCTATTTCGTTTTTTTGAGCATCGGTAGCTATCCAGCTAGGCTTTCCTTCATATGTATTAATAGATAAGCGTTGTAGATCTCCTGAACCTAAAATTCCAGCAATTAAGGCTAAAAATAAACCTAAGTGGTTTAAAATAAATCCGAAATTAGACCATTTTAACTGTGAAATTCTTTTAATAGTTATCAACCCTAAACATGTTAAAAACTGAAAAATAATAAGTAAAAAAGCCCAATTACTTGTAATATGGTTTAAACCTAAATTAGTAATGATATTATTTTCTGAAGGAATTTGTGGTATAATTCCCATGACCATTACTAACAAAGTAACCAGTGCAATACTAGAAATTGATGCAGGTACTTTTGTTAACCAACGTATAATTTGTGTAGTTGAAAACCATTTATACAACACAATTAATAGTAGCACATAGGCTGCTAAAAAATATACATTAAATGGATATTTAAGGGTAAATGTATTGCTAGTTGTAGCAAATACTTCTAAAAAAAAGCCTGTTACTATTAAACCAAATCCGATAAAAAAAGATTCAACGTAACCCCAAGGGTTTTCCCAAAGATTACGTTGAATCGTTTGTTGATTTTCACTCATAAGAGTTCAAATATAAAACTATTAAAAATAGTAGTATTCATATAAAATTTTTAAACCTAAATACTACTATTTAATTTCTATTTTTAATAATTAGCTTCTCTTTTTTCAGCTGCAGCTTTCCATTTTGGTAATAATTCTTTTTTGAATGTTGCTTTGTCTGCTTTTAGTTTTTCCATTGGTAAACCAATAAATTTTTGAGCAGCTGCTTTTGTTCCAATTGCTGGATAAGGAACATCTCCATTAAATCCTAAAGTCATTAATAACTTTGCTAATTTAATACGTGTTTCTTGTGTAATATCAATTCCTGTTCCAATAACCCTACCTAATTCAACCGGAGCGTGGAAAGAACCTCCATGTGATGCTGCTGCATAGTCCCAACGCCATTGTCCTAAACGAATTCCGTGTAAAATGTCTTTCATTTGATCTTCGGTTGCGCCTAGGTCCCAACATTGTTTTGCTTCAACATGCGCTCTAACTAACAACTCTTCTAGTTTATCTCTATTTCCAATAATACGATCTTGATTGTCAAATACATTCTTAATTAATTCATCTTTCTCTTCTCTATGACAAACTTGACAAGAATTGGCAACATTGTTTAAAGGAGATTGAATATGGTGATCTGTAAATTTTTGTCCACCTTCTGTTTTATAAGGCATGTGGCAATCTGCACAAGAAACACCTCTTTGCCCATGAATACCCATTTTAAACACTTCATATCCTGGATGTTGTGCTTTTAACATTGGAGCTCTACTTATCTTATGAATCCAATCTACATGACCAATATTATCATAATATTTTTCCATATCTTCAACTGTTTGACCTTCATCCCAAGGGAACACTAAATAAGGTACTCCTTTACTATCTGGAAGATTTTTATTGAAGTAATATTCGGAGTGGCATTGCGCACAAACTAACGAACGCATCTCATTATGAGAAGATTTACTAATATCTTTTCCTTGACGTTGGAAAGCTTCAATTAAAGCTGGTTGTGTAATTGTTAAGTTCATAGATTTTTCATCGTGACAATTTGCACATCCAATTGGATTTACAATTTCTTCACCTTTACTAGCCCATTTACCGCTATAATATTCGTTTACACCAATTTCATTAATTAAACGAGGTACATCAGGAGATTTACATGTCCAACAAGTTGAAGGCATTGGTCCATCATCTGGTCCTGTTGGTCCTCCAGTTCTAAGAGAATTTTGAAGATCTTCAATCGCGTAAACGTGACCACGCCCTTGATTATAGTCTTTTGCAAAACCATACCCAGCCCAAAGCACTACTAATCTAGGGTCTACTTCTAACATATCAATTTTATCAGCGCCGTTGTATTTAGATAAAAAAGTAGTATCGGCAGTTTTATAATATGATTGAAATTCGCGAGGAAAATTTTCTCCCCAAACTTCATTTCTTGGTTCTAATTTATTTATTTCTGTTAGTGGTTTGTAAGCAAATTTCGCTTCCATTTTACGTTCTGTTATTGAAGAAACTAATAATCCTAATAAAAATACGATTACTAAAGATGCTAAAAATAACACCCAGTTTTTCCAAAGTTTTCTTTGTGTGCCCATTTTATTTTTTTGTTTTATTGTCTGATTCTTTTAAATATTTACTTAACCATTCTGGTACTGTTTCTTGATGCTCTTCTGGAATTTTACCATAGTATTTTACAGATGATAAACTGTGAACACTACCGTGTGGAACTTCCTGATGACAGGTCCAACACTTTCTGCTAGTTCTATTCTCAAAATGGTCTTCAACTGAAGCGCTCAATCTTGCATCAGTAATTTGATCTTTATGACATCTAATACAGTTGTTTTGTACTACTTCAACACCAGCTTCTTTCATTCTAATTACTTCTGGTTCACCTCGCATTGTAAAAACCGTTGCGTGGTACAAACCATCTTTAGCTTTAAATAGGTATTTCTTAAAAACGTTGTCTTGAGGTACATGACAATCGTTACACGATGCCCATTCTCTATGCGAACTTTTTTGCCAAGTGGTGTATTGAGGTGTCATTACGTGGCAATTGGCACATGTCTTTGGATCATCAGATAAATAAGAAACAGCCTTAGATTCAATAAGCGCGTACATTGTAAGACCAGTCATAGCACCCATTAAAATAAGTACGGGTAAACGCCATTCGGGTGGTGGAATTAATTTTCTGAAAATGCTCATAATCTATAATTAAAGGTTCTTATTTTGAAGTAAATAACGTTGGTTTAATAGTTACCATTAACCAAGCCCAGTTATTTCCATTTCCGCTAAAATTATTTTTAACTGCTTCTAATCCTTCTGAAGCAAGCATTTGAGAATAACCAGCTCCAATGGTAACATCTTTATTTAATTTATGTGTATACACTAAATCTATTTCAGTACCTAATTGTTTGTCTGCATCTTCAGCAATTTCAGCTTGTGCAGAAAAATTGTGTACAAAAGCAGTTAAGCTTGATTTTTCTCCTAATTTAGTTGAAACTTTAGCATAAACATCAACTAAACCAACGTTGTTTCCGTGGTTTCCAACATAGAAATAATCCATAAAACCATTAAATTTATGATTGGTTCCATAGAAAGGTGTAAAGGCATTATTTTCATCACCTATTGAAGCGTTATCATTTCCAGATTGAATTTCAAAACCTACACCCAAGTTTAATTTTGCTGAGGCTTTGTATCCTAAATCTAAACCTATTAAATAAGCACTTAAATCATTATCTGCAACATCTTTACCCGATTGTAAATAAGCGTTTGCGCTGAAGCTTAATGCATCAGTTGCTTTGTATTTTAAATGAGTTCCAAAAGTTTGACTGTAACGAACTTCGTCTGCATCAACATTTTGTAAACCATTATTTAAGAATAAAAAACTAGCTTTAAAATTACTCCATTCTTTATGGTACCAAGCATATTGCATTGCTTTGTAATTTCCTCCAACTGTGTATAAGTTACCAAATAAAGCTTCAGCATCTTGATTATAAGCAACTCCTAAATCTAATTTATAATTTTCATTTCCAAATTTAAAAATTGCAGCGTCATGACTACGTCCTTGTTGTGCCCAACCAACGTTTCCAAACATACGACTATCGTCATAAATTATTTCTTGACGACCTAATTTTACTGAAAAATTTGAACTAAATTTTACTTTACCCCAAGCTTCGTGAATTGCTAAACTATTGCTGTTTTCGCCTAGTTGTTTTACATCTCCCCAAACTCTTACATCTTGTAAACTTACAAAAAAGGTGTAATCTTCAGAAATAAATTTGGTGTTTATACGTGTGCGTTGAGATACAAATAATGCTGCATCAACATCATTTGGTGTTAAGGTTTTATACCCATTTCTGAATTCTGCACGTGGTCTTAATTCACCACTTAATGTTAGTTGAGCAAAACTTTGTACTGCTACTAACGTTAAAACTGCTACTAATAAATTTTTAATTTTCATCTTTTTTTTAAATTAATGTTCATTGTAATAATTGTTACAAAATAACAACAGGATTCATTATGAAAAGATGATTTATGTCAGGTATTAAGATATAAATATCTTAATACTCGTTTTCTTAGTAAAAACGATTCGTTAAGCAATTTTTAAGGTGCGGGATTAGGTTGTAACTCTTGTATTACATCTATTTCCTTTAATGTTTCTTGAGAAAGTTTCACGTGAATACTATTTATATTTTCTTTTAATTGCTCCATAGATGTTGCACCTATTATATTTGAAGTAACAAATGGTTGTTGTGTAACAAAAGCCAATGATAATTCTGCCAAGCCTATATTTAATTCTTTGGCTAAATCGGCATATTTTTGGGTTAAAAACTGAGATTGATCACTATTGTATCTAGAAAAAACTGGAAATAACTTTAACCGAGATCCTTCCGGCATTTTCCCTTCTAAATATTTGCCAGATAACATTCCAAATGCCATTGGAGAATATGCTAATAATCCAATTTTTTCACGCATTGAAATTTCGGCTAAACCAATTTCGTAGGTTCTGTTTAACAATGAGTATGGGTTTTGAATTGTTTTGCAGCGTGTTAAATTACTTTTGGTACTTTCATCTAAGTGTCGCATTACACCCCAAGGTGTTTCGTTTGAAACTCCGTAATGACGAATTTTCCCTTCTTTTACTAAGCTATCTAATTTCTGAATAACTTCTTTAAAATTATCGTCCCATTTTTCATCAAAATTATGTTGGTAGTTTCTTTTTCCAAAGAAATTTGTAGATCGTTCTGGCCAATGTAATTGATACACGTCAACATAGTCTGTTTTTAAACGTTTCAAGCTTTTTTCTAATGCATCATCAATTGCTTCATTTGAAAAGCCCATGTTTTCTCTTATATAACTTAACCCTGGATTTGGACCTGTAATTTTGGTAGCTAAAATTAGATTTTCTCGTTTTTGATACTGCAACCAACTTCCAATAAACTGCTCTGTACTTCCTTGGGTTTCTTTACTCCCTGGAACTGAATACATTTCAGCTGTATCAATAAAATTAATACCCTGTTCTACAGCATAATTTAATTGTTCATGAGCCTCTCCCTCGGTGTTTTGTTCACCAAAAGTCATAGTTCCTAAACAAATTTTACTCACTTTTATATCCGTATTATCTATTGTAGTGTATTTCATTTTTTTAGTTGATTTATTGAATTCAAAAGTAGTTATTTCAATTCAGTAAAAAAACCATTTTCTTTCAATAGAAAATGGTTTTTAAATTTTATGATGAGATGTTAAAACCACACTTCAACAAGCTCTGTGTGACACCTTAAGTAAGGTTTGTATTTTACTTTAATATTGCTTCAATTCCTGGTAGTGTTTTCCCTTCTAAACTTTCTAACATTGCACCACCACCAGTTGAAACATAACTTACTTTATCTGCAAAGCCAAATTGCTTTACTGCTGCAACTGAATCTCCACCACCAACTAACGAAAATGTTCCTTTTTTAGTTGCTTCAGCAATAGAATTTCCTAAAGCAATTGTACCTCCTGCAAAGTTTTCCATTTCAAAAACACCTAATGGACCGTTCCAAAGAATTGTTTTGGATTTTTTTACAATTGCGTCAAAAAATTCTCTTGATTTTGGTCCGGCATCTACACCTTCCCACCCATCAGGAATCTTATCAATATCACAAATTTGTGTATTGGCATCGTTGCTAAAATCATCTGCAGCAATAACATCTACAGGAATATGAATCTGCACTCCTTTTGCTTTGGCTTGTTTTAAAATTTCCAATGCTAATTCTTGTTTATCATCTTCACAAATAGAATTTCCAATGCTACCGCCTTGCGCTTTTACAAAGGTAAAACTCATTCCTCCACCAATAATTAAATGATCTACTTTATCTAAAATATTTTCGATAACCGTAATTTTTGAAGATACTTTTGCACCTCCTAAAATTGCCAATACTGGTTTTTCACCTTCTTCTAATATTTTTTTAAGGCTTGTAATTTCCTGAGCTAATAAACTTCCAAAATATTTATCATTTGGAAAAAATTGAGCTACAATTGTAGTTGAAGCGTGTGCTCTGTGAGCTGTTCCAAAAGCGTCGTTTACATAAACATCTCCTAATTTAGAAAGCTGTTCTGCAAAAGCTACGTCACCCGATTTTTCTTCTGCATGAAAACGTAAATTTTCTATTAATAAGACCTCCCCCATTTTTAATTCTGAAGCAGCTTTTTCAGCTTCAGCACCAATACAATTTGATGCAAATTTTACTTGAACACCTATTATTTCAGAAACTTTTTCAACAATGTGATTTAAAGAATATTTTTCTTCAACACCTTTTGGTCTTCCTAAATGAGACATTAAAATAACCGCACCACCATCTTCTAAAATTTTAATAACAGTTGGCTTGGCTGCTTGTATTCTCGTATCATCTGTTATGTTAAAATTCTCATCTAAAGGCACATTAAAATCAACTCTAATTAATGCTTTTTTTCCTTCAAAACTTATATCTTGTATTGTTTTCATTTGAATAATTATTAGTTGCACAAATATAATTCAATTTAGCATAGTTATTAAAGTTTTCTACGAAACCGATTTCATAAGAAATCAACTATTAAAAATTATAATGATTAGAATATCATTTGCTTAAAATGTTTTACTTTCGCTTTAATGAATTTTTCTGAAATTTTAGGACAAGAATATTTAAAGAATCACTTGATAAAATCTACCGATAATGGTAGAATTTCACACGCACAATTATTTGTTGGTAAAGAAGGCTCCGGAACCTTACCAATGGCAATTGCTTATGCGCAGTATATTTTATGTAGTACAAGCAACGATAAAGAAGCTTGCGCTTTAAAATGTTCAAAACTAGTACATCCCGATTTGCATTTTGCGTTTCCGGTTTCAACCAACGATATTATAAAAAAACACCCTGTAAGTAATTTATTCTTAGAAGATTGGAGAAGTTTTATCTCTTTAAACCCGTATGGGAATTTGTTCGAGTGGCTACAATCAATTGGTATTGAAAACAAACAAGGGCAAATTGGTGTTGATGAAGCTGAAGAAATTGTAAAAGCTTTAAAACTGAAAAGTTTTGAAGGTGGTTATAAAATTATGATTATTTGGATGGCTGAAAAAATGAATATTTCAGCAGCAAATAAATTGTTAAAATTACTAGAAGAACCACCTGAAAAAACAGTTTTTATTTTAGTTACCGAAGATGAAGAACAACTAATTACCACTATAAAATCTCGTTGTCAAGTATTGTATTTTCCATCATTATCTGAAGCCGATATTGCAAAATGTTTAATTGAAAAAGAGGGAACAGATAAACAAATTGCTGAACAAATTGCACAACAATCTGATAGAAATTTCAATAAAGCATTGCATTTATTACATAATGATAATGCCGACGAACAATTTGAACAATGGTTTATTACTTGGGTGAGAGCTGCTTTTAAAGCAAAAGGAAATGCTTCTGTTATTCAACTGTTAATTGAATGGAGTGAAACTATTTCCAAAACCGGAAGAGAAACTCAAAAACGGTTTTTAAACTACTGCTTACAGTTTTTTAGACAAGCAATGCTACTTAATTATGATGCAGCATCGCTGGTTTTTTTACAACCAAAAACCCCTGGTTTTAAATTGGAAAAATTTGCACCATTTATTCATAGTGGTAATATTTTAGAAATAAATAAAGAGTTAAATGATGCCATTTATCATATTGAAAGAAATGGTAATGCAAAAATAATACTCCTGGATTTGTCTATAAAACTAACCCGACTTCTACACGCAAAAGAAGCTTCTTAATCGTTTTAAATTATGTCTATTTTTAATGAGCATGCAACCAAAATATTAATTTTACTATTTTTTATAATTACTTATTTTTTATCTGTATTAGAAAAAATTGCAGATTGGAAAGGTACTGTCATATATTATAAGCATCATTTTGAAAAAACAATACTTAAAAATATGATCCCTTTACTACTTATTAAAGTTCTTATTTTTGAAATTTCAGCTGTTATTTTACTAACTATCGGTCTTTATTATTTGGTTTTAGAAAATGCTGTAATTGTTGCAAAAGTTGGTTTAGAAATTTCAGCAATAACACTTTTATTATTTTTAGTTGGGCAACGTTTGGCGAAAGATTATCATGGAGCAATGAACATTGCTGTTTACTTTATTTTAAATGTTTTTGGTCTTTATTTATTAACTTAAATAACTAAATAATAGTTAGTTATACATTATTTTAGAATTTCTAAAATTTGGTTTTGATATACTTTAAACTCACTTAAATTATTATGACCCGCATTTTCAATTGTGAAAAAATTCTTTTCTTTTTGCTGAATACTGTTAAATAACTTTTCTCCTGAAGCATACGGAACAACCCTATCATTTGTTCCATGAAATATTGAAATTGGACACGTTACTTTCTGAATATATTTATACGAAGGGAAATCGTATCTAAGTGTTTTTTCACTTGGATACATAGAAAATCTCCGTTTTGCTACATCTGTTAAACTATAATACGGTGTTTCTAAAATTAAATTTTTTGATTTTTTTTTAGATGCTAAATAAGTTGCCATTCCTGTTCCTAAAGAGCGCCCGTATATAGTAATTTCAGATTCATTATATTGTTTTAGCACATAATTATAACACATTTCTGCATCGTCATAAAGCGCTTGTTCACTTAACAAACCGGTACTTTTACCATACGTTCTATAATCCATCACAAAAACGTCGTAATTTAATTCAACAAAAAACTCAGTGATTTTTCCCCAACGGTTCAAATCGCCCATATTACCATGAAAATAGAGTATAACTCCCTTTGGCTTATCTACTTTAAAATGTAACGCATTGATAGAGGCACCATCTTCTGTTTTTAAAAATAATTCTTCAAACTGATTAGGAAATTTAAACGTGAAATTTTGTGCTAACTTGGTTGGTCTAAAAATGATTTTTTCTTGAAAATAATACAATGAAGCTCCAATCATTAGGTATATAATTATGAAAGAAAAAATGACTTTTTTAAGCCTACTTATTTCTAGTGTTTTTAGCATGGTTAACGTTAATACTAGAGCCTTCTAAATTGACTTCTTTTGGAACGGAATTAATTATTTCGCCCAACATTTTATGATAAGACTCGAAGTTATTTAAGTTTTTATGTCCCCCGCCAATTACCGTATAAAGCCGTGTTATTTTAGGTTGAATTTGAGATAATTTCACACTTGTTTTAAACGGAATTAATTTATCGTGAGTTCCATGAATAATATGAATTGGACATTGAACATATTTCAACCATTTGTAGGTTGGTAACGGGTATTTCATTAAGATAGATAAAGGCATAAACGGCATATAACGCGCCGCAACTTTTCTTAAACTGTAATACGGCGCATCTAAAATTAGCATTTTAGGGTTGTTCATTGACGCTAATTTTGAAGCAAAACCAGAACCCATTGAACGACCATAAACAATAATTCTTTCTTCGGAAGATTCTTCTTTAACTCTGTTATAAATAACTTGAAGATCTCTTTTTATAGCTTTTTGAGAACGTTTTCCTGTACTCTTTCCAAAACCTCTATAATCAACCATAAGCACACTAAAATCGTGCCTTGTGAAATCTACAGCAAACTTTCCCCAGCCTTTTATACTTTTAGAGTTTCCCTTAAGATATAAAACAACACCGCGTGAAGCGTTTTTAGGTTTAAAAAGTAACCCATTAAGTGTGGCTCCATCTCTGGTTTCTAAATTATATTCCTCAATCTCCTGATTATCGTAGTAAAACTGAAAGTCTTTTGGTAATTTTTCAGGTTTAAATAAAAAATAATCTTGTACATAATAAAGTACAATACTTATTCCAATGTAAACACCCAGAATTAATAACAAAATATATAACCAATACGGCATATTATAAAATTTAAAAAAACCAATGTACAAAAATTAAGCGTAATCCTTAAATAATCAAAAATTTAGGATTATAAAATTCAAAAAACAATAAGGGAAAAGTCTGTTTAAATACGCTACAATATATGAACATAAAAAAAACTATCCAATTAATCTAATTAGATTAATTGGATAGTTAATTGATTTACAGTATTTTAACTATACTATTTAGTGTAGTCGTTATTTAATATTTCTAATACCTCTATTGTTACATTAAGAGATTCTTCGCCATACATAACAGTACCATTTCCTGATGTACCAAAAATTAATTGATAACCATTAGATTTAGCAAAATCGGCAATTAAACTATCTGCTTTTTTGGTTAATATTTCACTCTTCTCTTGGTTTTCTTGTTGTAGTAATTGAGAAGCTTGTTGTTGTTTTGATTGTAAAAATTGTTGCTCTTGCTGTAAGGAAGCCTCAGCTTCAGCTCTTTTTTGAGCAGACATTTTTTGAGCATTCTGATAATACTGTTGTACTTTTAACTGGAATGGAGCACTAATACTATCCAACTCTTTTGCCATTGCTTCTTGTTTTGTTTTTAATGAAGTTTCTAAAGCTTTGGTAGCTTCATAACCTTTCATTAAATCATCAACATCTACATATGCAATTTTAGCCTGATTACATGATGCAACTAAAATAGCAACAACAATAAATAATAATTTTTTCATTTTTTAAATATTCGGTTCTTAATTAAATTTTTGCGAATATATAAACAAATGTTCAAGTTTAGCCTAATAATTATCAGTATTAGGTTAATTTATTATTAAGTATACTTAAATAGTCAAACCTCAAAAAGCACTATTTTGGTTTAATTTAGATCACATTTGTAATTGAATAGAACTTTACTTTGTAGAATACTTCTAATTTTAGTTTAAAAATTAGCCAATTAATAGAAGTCTTT